>JAEEGL015532238.1_pt1 | contig 23575 bp, 16 predicted proteins | sample 9134231 | NCBI WGS metagenome assembly JAEEGL01 (sample SAMN16246548, study PRJNA631951) | gut metagenome | biome: gut microbiome; feature: rumen; material: fiber-attached | host: Bos | place: Iran: Karaj | collected 2018-10
AGTGAACAAGGCTGCCATCGCCTTGCTCATGTTCATTGCATGCTGGACCCTGTTCATGATCGACCCGAATGCCTACCTCATACTTGAAAGTGGCGAAGACATCATCAGGAAAGCGACCGAAATCATTGAAGATCACTTGGGAGAGACCTCGTCGACGCTATTCTTCTTGATGGGAGCAATGACCATTGTGGAACTGGTTGACCAGAACGGCGGCTTCGACTTTGTGCGCACCTCGCTGCGCACCACTAACAAGCGTAAACTGCTGTGGCGCATTGTGTTCATGACATTCTTCCTGAGTGCCATCCTCGACAATCTCACTACCAGCATCGTGATGATCATGGTGCTGCACAAACTGGTGGCCGAACGCTCTGACCGGCTCATCTACGCCGGCATGGTGGTGATTGCCGCCAACTCGGGTGGTGCGTTCTCGCCCATCGGCGATGTTACCACCATCATGCTGTGGAATGTGGGCACCGTGACCTCGACCGGTGTGATTACCGAGATTTTTGTGCCCTCGCTCGTGTCGATGGTGATTCCCGCCTTCATCTTGCAATACTCGCTCAAAGGCAAGCTACAAATGCCTGAAAACGACGGCGACGCCGAGGAGCAGGAACTGAGCAAGCACGAACGCCGCACGGTGTTCTTCATGGGTGTGGGCGGCCTCATCTTCGTGCCTATCTTCAAGGGCCTAACCGGTCTGCCCCCGTTCATGGGCATCTTGCTGGTGCTGGGTCTGCTGTGGCTTGTGACCGAATTTTTCTACGGCCGCCGCAAAAACGAGAAGAAGAAATTCAAGAAACGTGTTACCCGTGTGCTCGGAAGCATCGACATGGCCACCATCCTCTTCTTCCTGGGCATTCTCATGGCTGTGAGCTGTCTGCAAGAGACAGGTGTGCTTACCACCACCGGCCAGTGGCTCAACGATGTGAGCAAGGGCAACCACTATCTGGTGACGGGCTCCATTGGCGTGATATCGAGTATTGTGGACAATGTGCCGCTGGTGGCAGGCTGTATGGGTATGTACGACATTGCAGCAGTGGGCGACTTTGCTGTCGATGGCATCTTCTGGCAACTGCTGGCCTACTGTGCCGGCGTAGGTGGCAGCATGCTCATCATCGGTTCGGCCGCAGGTGTGGTAGTCATGGGCCTGGAACGCATTACCTTTGGCTGGTATCTGAAAAAAATCACATGGATAGCCTTCGTGGGCTACCTAGCAGGCATCATCTGCTACTGGGGCATCAACGCCGTGATTCGCTAAATCACTGGTTATTTGGGGTCGCGCTTGCGCGCGAGAAATTCCACTAATCCAGGAACAAATCTATCATAATTTTTTCTGTCGCCCCGACGGGGATTGCGACTGGGTGGCTCGGAGCACTCGGGATAGATGAATTTTTTTGGAAAAGAAGGAAATTGTGGAATTCTGGGAAAAAAGGGAAAAAGGGGAAATCGTGGAAAGGCGGGAAAGTTGGGAATTTTTGGAATTTTTGTAACTGACAAAGGGCTCCTTATCCCTGTAAACACATGATACTTACCTGAATAACAGTTCTGTAGGGCGCGGTCGCCACAGGTGCTCCGCCGTCAATCGGCATCGCCTCAGCATATTCAAATGAATTTGATCTGCATTCGGCTCGCACGATTGGTTGCGACCCTACATGATGGCAATAAACATTGTACTGCTTTTGTGGAGAGAATGTGTACTTTCGAGGCTTTTTGTGTACTTCCGTTGATAATCATACTGCGATCGTGCATGAGACATGCTACGCACTTAAAAATGATTGCGCTGGCGCGCTAAAACAAGGCGGGACAGAGATTATAAACTACGGATGAATCTGATTTATCTGATTATCAGCGGCGGGGGGCAGGGTAATAATCAAAAAGCAACGAACAAAGTTCGTCAAAAATCTTCAAAAAGCCGCGCGGGGCGCAGAGTTTTTTATGTAGTTTCGTCTAAAGAATAATGTCAAAGAACATTGGATGGAAAATTGTGAGGAAGGTTTTGCTGCGCTTCGCTTGCCCTTCGGGGTTACGATGAGTTTTGCTGCCGTTGGCACTGCACGCTTCGCTATCGCTCAACTCGTGCTGCAAAATCATCGTGAGCATGATATGGTTCCGTTCGGTCGCGAGCACTTCGTGGTTGATGCGCTTTGCGCACCGCACACCGCTCTGTCGAGCGACTCATGCTTCAAAACTTCCTCGAGCGCTGCGCGGTTCAAAGAGCGCTTGCGCGGGTGGGCGCATGGGCAAAGGTAAGGGATGGGAGGAGGGATGTAAATGGCAAAAACGCTTTTCTCAGTAGAAAAGTTGGACAAAAGAGCAGGGCAAAAACGGAATGACACTCCCCTAAAAATGTGAAATTGCTGTATATCAACGATTTGTGGGTGAAAAATGATACGCTTTTTTTGCCCAAAAAATTTGGATTGTCCATTTTATGGTAGTAATTTTGCACCCAAACAAAACCGCAAAATCGATTAAATGACAATATAATACTATCCGCTATGAAAACTTTCGTCAAAAACCTCATCCTGCTGGCTGCCCTCACCTTTGCCCCTACTGTTGCTGTCGCCTCTGGATTTGACTATGAATATGACTTCAAGGTTGACGGATTATGCTATGTAAAGAAAAGTGATAGTGTGTCTGTCGCGTTGACCCGCGAAAAATATTCAAATGACAATTATTCATATTTGTCTGGAGAGATTGTTATTCCATCTGCGGTGACTTATAATGATGTCACTTATCCGGTCACATCTATAGCTCATGATGCTTTCACCTACTGCGGTAGCATTACAAGTGTGATTATTCCCAATACGGTTACCAGTATTGGATCGGAGGCATTCGCTCGCTGCACAGGCTTGATGAATGTATCAATCCCTGAGTCTGTAATCGATATTGGCAGCAGCGCTTTCATTAATTGTAGCAGTTTAGCCCGCATTGCAATACCCAATTCGGTTACCACCATTGGTGCTTGCGCTTTTGCTTCTTGCTCCAGTCTGACTGAAATCAACATTCCCAACATGTTGACGAAAATTGAAAATAGGTTGTTTTCAAATTGTTCAAGTTTAACTAATCTGACTCTACCTAATTCGGTTACAGCTATTGACCGTGAGGCTTTTTTATGTTGTATAAGCTTGTCAAATATTATAATTCCTGATGCAGTCAAAAGTATTGGCAGACTTGCTTTTAGCCGTTGTAGCAGTTTGACTTGCGTGGTTATACCCGATTCGGTTACAACTGTGGGTGGGCGTGCGTTCTATGGCTGTGAAGGTTTGGAGAGCGTTTCAATAGGAAAAGCGGTAACTTCTGTTGATTCAGAAACTTTTTTGGAATGTCCTAACTTGGTCGAACTCACATGGAACGCCATAGATTGTAAGGGAGAATTAGGAGCCGTCAATAGTCAACTGAATCGGGTTGTCATTGGTCCCGAAGTGGAAACATTACCAGCTAAGTTTGTGAACTACTCTCAAATAACAAGTTTAGAAATACCCAATTCGGTTGTAACCATTGAAGACGAGGCATTCCGTAGCTGCAAGGGGTTGACGAGTATTGCAATACCATCTTCTGTTACCTCAATTGGGCGTGATGCTTTCATAGAATGTTCGGGGCTTGAGTCAATAGAGGTGGAAGAAGCCAACACTCATTACGATTCACGCGAGAATTGCAATGCCATCATCAACTCTGAATCAAACATTTTGATTTTGGGTTGTATGAACAGTGTTGTACCTAACACCATTGTTGCAATCGGCTATCGTTCGTTCAAGGATTGTATTGGATTAACCAATATTACGATTCCCACCTCAGTTGAGAAAATCTCGGGTGACGCGTTTTATGGTTGTAGTAGATTAATGGAAATAACGATACCAAGTTCAGTCACCAGCATTGTTGGCTATCCTTTTTATGGTTGCAGTGATCTTGAAACAATTGTGGTTGAGGATGGAAATCCAAAATATGATTCCCGCAACAACTGCAATGCCATTATTCAAACATATGGCAATGTGTTGATTGCAGGTTGCAAGAACACGATTGTTCCTAATAATGTAAGAGGTATAGGTGCTTATGCTTTTGGCGGAAACGCCAAATTATCGAGTGTGAACATTCCAGAATCCATTATATCAATTGGAAACAATGCATTCATTCATTGTACCGCATTGATGGAGATTAAATCATACCCCGACCCTTCTTCTGTGAGCTTGGCTGGAGGGGTATTCTATAATGTTCCAAAAAATAAGTGTCTTTTGAAGGTCAAGGATGAGTATGTAAACAGTTACAGAAATGCTGACCAATGGAAAGAACTGATAGTTATAGGTGGCCTTGAAGATGTGTTGATTCCTGGTGATACGAACGGTGACGGCCGCGTGAATGTGAGTGATGTGACCACGCTGGTGAATATGATTCTGGGCGTTGTGGAGAAGGATGAGCAGCTTGCTGATGTGAACGGCGATGGCAAGGTGAATGTCTCTGATGTGACCGCCCTTATCAACATCATCCTAGGCGTCAAGTAAACTCTAAAATAACAAGCGCACCATGTAGGGCCGCACCATGTAGGGGCGCCACCTGTGGCGACCGCACCCGAAAAGAACAATGTAAGAAATACCGCCTGCAAGCGTGGTCGTGACAGGTCACGACCCTACAAAGACGCAACAGGATTGCTAAGGCATAAAAAGAATTCAAAAACTTACATTTTCGGCCTAATGACCGAGTTGGGTTTTATTCTTTGGGGGCTGGCTGTGAGGTCAGCCCTCATTGTTATTATAACAAGCACAAAAAGTGAGAGTCATCACTGATCACTAATCTTTTTGAGGGTGATGAAGGTGTAGTCGTAGGGGTTGCGGTCGTCGGCTTGATGCGCTTCTTGCTCAAGTACTTGCCATTGCTCGGGGTCGATGGTGGGGAAGAAGGCGTCGGCATCGGGGAAGGTGGCATGCAACTGCGTGAGGTAGAGCGTGCTGACGCGGTCGATGGTGGCGGCATAGAGCTGGGCACCACCAATGATAAACACCTCGCCGGGCATCTCGGCCTTGCGGAGTGCCGCGTCGATGGTGTGCGCCACCGTGACGCCCTCGGGGCGATAGTTGCGGTTGCGGGTCACCACTATGTTCTGGCGGCCTGGCAGCGGCCCCTTGGGGAAAGACTCGAAGGTCTTGCGGCCCATCACGATGGAATGACCCATGGTGAGATTCTTGAAGTGCTTGAGGTCGGCAGGCAGGTGACACAGCAGGTCACCATTCTTGCCAATCGCGCCATTTTCGGCCACCACCACTATTGCCGAGAGGTTTTTTTTCATAAGTCAGTTGTTAGTTAGCAGTTATTAGATGTTCTAGATGTTCTAGATTCTCTAGATTTTCTAGGTTTTCTAGATTTTCTAGATTTTCTAGACTATATAGAGCGGCTGGAAAGACTACCAGTTCCCCCTTCAGGGGGTTAGGGGGGGCTCGCTACACAGCAACAGGTGCCTTGATGCCGGGATAGGGGTCGTAGCCCTCGAGTGTGAAGTCCTCGTACTGGAAGTCGAAGATGCTCTTCACCTCGGGGTTGAGCACCATGCGCGGCAACTGTCGCGGTGTGCGGCTCAGCTGCAACTGCACCTGGTCTAAATGGTTGAGATAGATGTGCGCATCGCCAAAGGTGTGAATAAACTCACCGGGTTCCAGACCTGTGACCTGTGCCATCATCATGAGCAGCAACGAATAGGATGCAATGTTGAAGGGCACGCCCAGAAACAGGTCGGCACTGCGCTGGTAGAGCTGCAGGCTCAACTTACCCTCGGCCACATAGAACTGGAACAGAGAATGGCACGGAGGCAGCTTCATGCTGGGCACATCGGCCACATTCCATGCACTCACCATGATGCGGCGCGAGTCGGGGTTGTGCTTCAGCAGATCAACCACTTGCGCAATCTGGTCGATAGTGCCGCCATGACCGTCGGGCCAGGAGCGCCACTGGTGTCCATAGACTGGGCCCAGGTCGCCATTCTCGTCGGCCCACTCGTCCCAGATGCTCACGCCATGATCTTTGAGATACTTGATGTTGGTATCACCTTGCAGGAACCACAACAGTTCGTAGATAATTGATTTGAGATGAACCTTTTTGGTGGTGAGCAGCGGGAAGCCGTCGGCCAGGTTGCAGCGCAACTGATAGCCAAAGATGCTCTTGGTGCCGGTGCCCGTGCGGTCGGTCTTGAGGGTGCCATGTTCCTTGACATGACGCAGCAGGTCGAGATATTGTTTCATGACGGTGTTTAGTTTCTTGCAAAAATAGTGAAAATAATCCACACGCACAAACCACACACAAAAACACAGACCTAAAAACCAGCAAAAAACAAAAACACCGTCAAAGACTACCGAAAAACACAAAAAATTTACAAATCCAAATATTTTTACAAAATTTTACATTTAACTAAAACCTAGTGTTCATCGGCCTTTGCGTGGGGTTGTTAATAACTTTTTGTGTGTAAATGAAAATTTTTTGCTGTTTAGATTTGTAAACTTCCATAAATTATAACTAACTTTACAAGCGAATTAAAAAAGGGATGCTCATCGGCTCCTTTTTCTTTCTAAATCAATACTATTAACGCTTGTTGCATGAACAGTGAAACTTACCATATTCCGGCGCTTCTTGAGCAATGTATGGCAGGCCTTGACATCAAGGCCGACGGGACCTATGTCGACGCCACCTTTGGTGGTGGCGGTCATAGCCGCGCTATCATGCAACAACTTGGCAGTGAGGGACATTTGTTCAGTTTTGACCAAGACCTTGACGCCTACAGGAACCGAATTGACGACGAGCGGTTTACATTTGTACACGGAAACTTTGCATTTCTAAAGAATTTTCTGCGTTACTATCACTGCGAGCAGGTAGATGGCATCCTGGCCGACCTGGGCGTGTCGTTCCACCACTTCGACGACGCTGAGCGCGGTTTCTCGTTCCGCTTTGAGGACAGCGCCCTGGACATGCGCATGAACAAGAACGCCCAGCACGACGCCGCATGGGTGCTGATGAACTACAGCGAGGAGCAACTGGCCGATGTGTTCTACCTGTACGGCGAACTGAAGCAGGCCCGCCGCATGGCACACGCCATTGTCACGAACCGCTCGAGCAGCCCCATAGGCACCACCGCCCAGCTGCTTGCCATCGTCAAGCCATTCATCAGGCCTGCACAGGAAAAGAAAGAACTGGCACAGGTGTTCCAGGCACTGCGCATCGAGGTGAACCACGAGATTGATGTGCTCAAGCAAATGCTCAACCAGTCGCTCGAGGTGCTCAAGCCCGGTGGCCGCCTCGCCATCATCACCTATCACTCGCTCGAAGACCGCCTGGTGAAGAACTTCATGCGCAGCGGTAACATCGAGGGAAAGATTGAGAAAGACTTCTTCGGCCAGGTGAACACGCCCTGGAAACTTGTGAACAACAAGGTAATCGTGCCCGACGAAGCCGAGATAGCAAACAACCCACGGTCGAGAAGCGCCAAACTGCGCGTGGCCGAGAAGATATAAAATCACAAAACCCTGACAATAAACAGACTATGGCATCACAAAACAATAACAGTTCGAAAATCGTGCGCAATGTTGTGCAAGGACGCATATTTCTCACGCTCAACTTCTTCAAGAAGAACTGGGTGTATGCGCTCGCCTTCATCGTGCTCATGCTCATGTATATCAGCAACAAGTATATGTGCCAGAACCATCTGCAGCAAGTGATGCAACTGCGACTTGAACTCGACAATGCGCGCACCGATTGTGTGACGGCCAGCGCCAAATACAACTCCATGATACGCGAAAGCCAAATGAAGAATCTTGTAGACACGATGCATCTTGGACTAACATCACCCGATCAGCCACCCTACAAATTATTTGAATAATATGAAACAGTCAAACAAAAAACACATTTTGATGCGTTACTCACTGATAGTGGGTTTCATGCTTCTTTTCTCGACACTCATCATCTATGACATGTTCAAGACCACCGTGGTCTACGGTTCGCTCTGGAACAAGAAAGCAGCCGAGATTCTTTCTGACACTACAATCATCGAACCCGAACGAGGTATGATTCTGGCCGACGACGGCTCGGTGCTCGCAGCCAACCTGCGATTCTTCACCGCCCGCGTCGACTGGAAGACATCGGGATTCGACCAACAAGCCTTCACCGACTCGCTGCCGGCTTTGTGCGACAGTCTGCACAGTTTCGACCCATCAAAGACACAGGACCAGTGGCGCAACGAACTGCTCGCCGCCAAGGCAAAGGGCAAACGCGCTTACCGCCTGTTCTCTCGACTCTCCCACTCTGAATACAAGCGCATCAAGAGTTTCCCGTTCTTCAACATGAAGCCCGGCAAGACGGGCCTTTATGCCGAACTCAAGATGTCGCGTTGCAAACCCTATGGAAAAATGGCATCACGAAGCATCGGCAGCACCGGTGAGGACAAGACAAGCAAAAGCATTCACGGACGCTCGGGCCTGGAAATGGCACTCGACACGCCCCTCTACGGCGTGCCCGGGCAAGCCAAGCGCATCCAGCTCACCAACAGCATCGTGGACTGGGAAAATGTGCCTGCCGTGAAAGGCTATGACATCACCACCACCATCAACATTCAGCTGCAAGACATCGTGGAGAACGAACTCTACAGCATGCTCGTGAAGAGCGAGGCCCAGTGGGGCACCGCCGTGCTCATGGAGGTGGCAACCGGCGAAATCAAGGCCATATCGAACCTGGAGAAAAACGAGGACGGGACCGACTATGTTGAAGGCCGCAACAATGCTGTGACGGGCTACGAGCCTGGTTCGGTGATGAAACCCATCTCGATGCTGGTGGCGCTGGAAGACGGCATTGTGAAGAGCATCGACGAGCAATGGGCAACCGGCTCGGTGTGGAACTACTGCAACCGCCCCATCAAGGACCACTACGGCAGCGCCACCCTCTCGCCCAAGGAAATCATCGAGCGCTCGTCGAACATTGGCATGTCGAAAATCATCATCTCGAAATATGGCGAGAACCCCGACGGTTTCCGCAAGCGTCTGGAGCAAATGGGGTTCTTCGACGAGTTCCACTCGGGTATCGGGGGTGAAATGATTCCCAGATTCCCGAAACTCAAGAACGACAATGGCGGCCGCATCTCGCTCTCGCGCATGGCATTCGGCTACACCACCGAAATCCCGCCGCTACGCACACTCGCCATCTACAACGCCATTGCCAACGACGGCAAGTTTGTGCGTCCGCACCTGGTGAAGAAATACTCGCGCGAAGGGCAACCCGACTCCATCGTGCCCGTGACCTACATTCGCGAACACATCTGCTCGCCTGAAAACGCCGCCAAACTGCGCCAGTGTCTGCGCGAGGTGGTGTGGGGCAGCCGTGGCACCGCCCGCAAGTGGGTGCAGGACGAAAGAGTGATGATTGCCGGCAAGACCGGAACTGCCTATACCCTGGAAGGCGGCCACTACGGCAGTCAAAAGCGATATGCCTTCTGCGGATTCTTCCCCTACGACAAGCCCAAATACTCGTGCATGGTGCTCATTCGCGGCGGTCAAATCGCCTCGGCGGGAGCCAGCAGCGGCACCGTGCTCAAGAACATTGCCCTGCGCATGTATGCCCGCGGCATGCTGGGCACCGACAGCGACTACAAGGCCAGCAACGAGAATGCCGACAAGCAGCCCCGACTCTTTGCCACGCTCAACCCCGAGCGCAACAAGAACCTGCGCAACGGCATCGGCCTGGGCGCACTCAAGGTGTTTGCCAAGGCTAAAGACAACAACAAGGGCGTGCCCAATGTGCTGGGCTTGAATGTGCGCGACGCAGTGGCCACGCTCGAACGCCGCGGCATCAATGTGCGCGTGCACGGCAACGGCTGTGTGACAGGACAGAGCCTGGCGGCTGGCAGCGCCTATCACCGCGGCGACCAAATATTGCTAACTCTCAGATAATGTTAACTTTAAATCAACAATACATCATGACAAAGACTCTAAAACAATTAATACAGGCCATCGACACCCTGAAAATTGTGGGTGATGAGCAAGTGACTATCAGCGGCATCACATGCGACTCGCGCGAAGCGGGCCAAGGCGCACTGTTCATCGCCGTCAAGGGTGTTGCAGTCGATGCACACCGCTTTATTCCCGATGTGATTGCCAAGGGGGTAGCAGCCATTGTGTGCCAGGACCTGCCCGACGAGCAGCCGCAGGGCGTAACCTTTGTGCAGGTAGCCGACTCGCAAATCGCGCTTGCCAAACTCGCCTCGGAATGGTTCGACCGCCCCTCCGAGAAACTGAAACTGGTGGGCGTCACCGGCACCAACGGCAAGACTACTACCGCCACGCTGCTCTATGAAATGGCGCAACTCATGGGCTACAAGGCTGGCCTGCTCTCGACCGTGCAGAACATCATCGACAAGAAGGTGATTCCTGCCAAGCAGACCACCCCCGACCATATAACCCTGAACAGCATGCTCCACGACATGGTGATGGCAGGCTGCGACTATGCCTTTATGGAAGTGAGTTCGCATGCATGCTCGCAGCACCGCATCGACGGCCTCACCTTCAAAGGCGGCATCTTCACCAACCTCACCCGCGACCACCTGGACTATCACAAGACCGTCGAGAACTATATCGAGGCCAAGAAGATGTTCTTCGACGCCCTGCCCGCCACAGCCTTTGCGCTGGTGAACATCGACGACAAGGTGGGCCAGGTGATGGTGCAGAACACCAAGGCCAGCAAGTACACCTACTCGCTGCGCAGCATAGCCGACTTCAAGGGAAAAATGCTTGAAGACCGCATCGACGGCACCCTACTCGAAATCAATGGCAAGGAAATCGAGGTGATGTTCACCGGCCGTTTCAACGCCTACAACCTGCTCTCGGTGTACGGCGCCTCAACACTGCTCGGTTTCCCCGAAGACGAACTGCTCGTGAAGATGTCGCTGCTCAAGCCCGTTGCCGGACGCTTCCAGACGATGCGTTCGCCCCGTGGCTACACGGCCATTGTTGACTATGCCCACACCCCCGATGCACTGGTGAATGTGCTCAATGCCATCAGCGAGGTGCTGAACGGCAAGGGCGACATCATCACCGTGTGCGGCTGCGGCGGCGACCGTGACAAGGGCAAACGCCCCATCATGGCGCGCGAGGCTGCCACACGCAGCGACAAGGTGATACTCACAAGCGACAACCCCCGCACCGAGGATCCCGAAGCCATACTGCGCGACATGCAGGCCGGCATCAACAGTTACCAGAGCACCAAGGTGGTGAAAATCACCGACCGCCGTCAGGCCATAGCCACTGCGTGCATGCTTGCCAAGGCGGGCGATGTGGTGCTGGTTGCCGGCAAGGGTCACGAAGACTACCAGGAGATTAACGGCGTGAAGCATCACTTCGACGACCGTGAAGTGATTCAGGAAATATTCAAGAACGAAAAACTCTAAATCTATCGCAATATGTTTTACCACTTATTTCACTTTCTGCAGGAATACAACATTCCAGGTGCACGACTCTTTGACTACATCACATTCAGGGCCGGATTTGCACTGCTGCTGTCACTGTTCATCGCCATTGTGATAGGCCGCCGCATCATCGACCGGCTGCAAATCATGCAGGTGGGCGAACTCGTGCGCAACCTGGGTCTGCAAGGGCAACTGGAGAAGAAAGGCACCCCCACCATGGGCGGTATCATCATCATCATCTCCATCCTCATCCCTTGCCTGCTGCTGGGTAAACTCAACAATGTGTACATGATTCTCATGATTGTGTCGACCCTCTGGTGCGGCGCGCTGGGCTTTGCCGACGACTACATCAAGGTGGCTCACCACAACAAAGAGGGCATGAAGGGCAAATTCAAGATTGTGGGCCAGGTGGGTCTGGGACTCATTGTGGGCCTCACCATGTACTTGAGCCCTGCCGTTGTCATGAGCGAGAATGTGGAAGTGGTCGACCCTGAAACACACGAACTGGTCATCGAACACAAGGCGCAGAACATCAAGTCGACGCAAACCACCATCCCCTTTGTGAAGAACCACAACTTCGACTATGCCTACCTCACCAAGTGGATGGGCGACAGCGCGCAAACCGGCGGATGGATTGTGTTCATCCTTGTCACCATCTTCGTGATTACTGCAGTGAGCAACGGTGCCAACCTGACCGACGGACTCGACGGACTTGCGACCGGAACCTCGGCCATCATAGGCGTTGCCCTCGCCATCATGTGTTACCTAGGGGGCAATGTCATCTACTCTACCTACCTGAACATCATGTATATCCCCGACAGTTCAGAGCTGGTGGTGTATGCTGCGGCATTTATCGGCGCCACCATCGGCTTCCTGTGGTACAACTCCTATCCGGCGCAGGTGTTCATGGGCGATACGGGCAGCCTGTGCCTGGGTGGCATCATTGCCGTGTTTGCCATCCTCATACGCAAGGAGCTGCTCATCCCCATCCTGTGCGCCATCTTCTTTGTTGAAGACCTCTCGGTGATGATTCAGGTGCTCTACTTCAAGATCACGAAGCGCAAGAGCGGCGTGGGCAAGCGCATCTTCAAGATGACGCCCCTGCATCACCACTTCCAGGTGCCAGCCGGGCAGGTCGAGGCCAAGTGGCAAAATCCCAAGGGGGCCATCCCGGAATCGAAGATTGTGATGCGCTTCTTCCTGGTAGCCATCTTCCTCGCTGTAATTACTTTCGTAACTCTCAAAATTCGCTAATTTACACATCAAAAATAGATTAAAATAAAATGGAGAACAATTTAACTAAAAACATCGTGATTCTGGGCGGCGCCGAGAGCGGCGTGGGCGCTGCTGTGCTTGCCAAAGTGAAAGGGTTCAATGTGTGGCTCTCGGACATGGGCACCATCAAACCCAAATTCAAGGAAAAACTTGAAGAGTACCACATCGACTGGGAAGAAGGTGGCCACACCGAGGCAAAAATTCTCGCTGCACACGAGATTATCAAGAGCCCGGGCATCCCCGAGACGGCACCCATTGTGAAAAAGGCTATCGCCAAGAACATTCCCATCATCAGTGAAATAGAGTTTGCAGGCCGCTATACCGACGCCAAGATGGTGTGCATCACCGGCAGCAACGGCAAGACTACCACCACACTGCTCACCTACCACATTCTGCAGAAAGCAGGTCTCAATGTGGGTCTTGCAGGCAATGTGGGCAACAGCCTTGCCTATCAGGTAGCCACCACGCATCACGATGTGTATGTGATTGAGCTGAGCAGTTTCCAGCTCGACAATATGTATGAATTTAAAGCCAATGTGGCGGTGCTGCTCAACATCACGCCCGACCACCTGGACCGCTACGACTTCAAGATGGAGAACTATGCCGCCGCCAAATTCCGCATCATGCAGAACCAGACGAGCGACGACACCTTCATCTTCTGGTACGACGACCCCATTATCGCTGCACAACTCAAGCAGGTGAGCACCGAGGCAAGACTCTTGCCCTTCACTGCACGCAACGACGAGAATTGTGCCGCCTTTATGGCCGACGATGTGCTCCACTTCAACCTGCCCGAGAATGCTTGGGAGATAAATCGCAGCGAACTCTCGCTCAAGGGATTGCACAACATCTACAACTCTATGGCCGCCAGTCTCTCGGCATCGGTGCTCGACATCAAGAACGAGGTGATTCGTGCCGCGCTTGCCGACTTTGAGGCAGTAGAACACAGGCTCCAGTTCATCAGGAAAGTGGGCGGTGTGACCTATATCAACGACTCCAAGGCCACCAATGTGAACGCCACCTGGTATGCCCTGGAAAGCATGACCGAACCCGTGGTGCTCATCCTGGGCGGTGTGGACAAGGGCAACGACTACAGCGAAATTGAGCCCCTGGTGAAGGAAAAGGTGAAAGCCATTGTGTGTCTGGGCGTTGACAATGCCAAGCTGCACAACTTCTTCGACGGCAAAGTGCCCGTTGTGACCGATGCCCGCAGCATGGCCGAGTGTGTGGAGAAGTGCCACGCCCTTGCCGAGAGCGGCAACACCGTGCTGCTGTCGCCCTGCTGTGCCAGTTTCGACCTGTTCAAGAACATGGAAGATCGCGGTGAGCAATTTAAAGAAAATGTGAACAAAATCTCTTAATGCCCCGCCCCATGTCAGAAGTCAAACACGATAAAGTGAACAAATATGAAGAGGTGACCAAGAAATATGGTGACCCCTGGATTTGGGGCATCTACTTCACGCTCATCATCATCTCGATTATCGAGTCGTACAGCGCATCGAGCCGCGAAGTGGCAAAGGCCGGCGTGTATATGCCCATCATCAAGCATTGTGTGTTTCTTGCCGTGGGCTTTGCGTGCGTCTTTTTCCTGTACCGCTCTAACTACAACAGCAAGAACCTGCTGGCACTCATGATACCGGGGTTGGGGGTGTTCACCATCATCAGCCTTGTTTATGTGATGCTCTTTGGTGAGGTGATTAACGGTGCCCAGCGAGCCATCTCGCTCCCGGGCGGATTCACTCTGCAGCCTGCCGAACTCGCCAAGTTGTCGATTGTAACGCTGCTGGCCTACATTCTTGCACGCTCACAAAAGAACAAGGATGTGACCACCGGCGGCATCATCATGGCGGCATGCATAGTGGCGGTCTTTGGTGGTCTGCTGCTGCAGAGCGGTTTGACCAACACGCTGTTGCTCATGTGCATCAGCATGTCGATGCTGCTGATAGGCGGCACCCGGTGGAAAAAAATCATCTGCGTAATGGTGCTTTACGGCATCGTATTCGGGTGTTTCATGCTCATCAAGAAGAACAACGACAGCAAGGAGGCCAATCTGCTTGCTGCCGAGAATGTGGTGATGGAAGGCGACACCATTGCCGATAACATGGTAGTTGATTCGAAAAACAAGGTGGACCGCAGCGGCACCTGGAAAAACCGTGTCAAGGAGTGGTGGAACAGCGACTCGCTCGTATACCGCCCGCTGACCGACAAGAACCAGCAGGAAATGTTCTCGCGCATGGCGCAGGCACACGGCGGCATTACCGGCGTGGGCATCGGCAACTCGCGCGAATGCAGCCGCCTGCCACTGGCATTCAGCGACTACATCTACTCCATCATCGTCGAGGAAACGGGACTCATTGGCGGCGTGTTCGTCATCATCCTGTATCTGTGGCTATTGGCACGAGCGGCCATGATTGCGCGCCGATGCCGGCGCGTGCTGCCGGCATTGCTCATCATTGGTATGGCTTCAATGATTGCCTACCAGGCCCTGTTCCACATGGCCATCAATGCGGGCGTGTTCCCCGTTTCGGGACAACCCTTGCCGCTCGTTTCAAAGGGCGGTACCTCAATCATCGTCACCAGCATTGCCTTCGGCATCATGCTCAGCGTGAGCCGAACCATTGCCAACGGAACCAACAAGAGTAACAAATCGGAGGAGAATCAGCTGCCCGAAGGTCTTGGCGCTGAGAATCCAACACAATTGATTCGCAAAAATGAATGGAAATAAACTGAACTTTCTCGTGAGTGGTGGCGGCACAGGCGGGCACATTTTCCCAGCCCTGTCGATCGCCAACGAAATCAAGCGCCGTTACCCCGAGGCCCACATCCTGTTTGTGGGTGCCGAGGGACGCATGGAGATGGAACGCGTGCCGGCGGCAGGTTATGAAATCAAGGGCCTGCCCGTGAGCGGTTTCGACCGCAAACGCATTTGGCGCAACTTCAAGGTGCTCTACCGCTTGCGCAAGAGCATGAGCATTGCCAAGGGCATTCTGCGCGACTTCAAGCCCGACATCGCCATAGGCGTGGGCGGCTATGCCAGCGGTCCCATGCTCAAGATTGCCCAGAAAAAAGGCATCCCCACCCTGCTGCAGGAACAAAATTCCTATGCTGGGGTGACCAACAAGCTGCTGGCCAAGAAGGCTAACTGCATCTGCGTGGCCTACGAGGGCATGGAACGCTTCTTCCCTGCCGAGAAAATTGTGCTCACCGGCAACCCCGTGAGGCGCAACCTGCTTGAGTGCACCTCGTCGCCCCAAGAGGCACGCGAGGCACTGCAACTCGATCCAGCCAAGAAGACCATTCTGGTGGTGGGCGGCAGCCTGGGTGCACGCACCATCAACAACAGCATCATTGCCGGGCTCAACAAAATTGCCAACTCTCCCGATGTGCAGGTGCTCTGGCAATCAGGCAAAATCTACAACGAGCGCTGTGCGGCAGCCTTGAACCAGTCAGGAGCCAAGAATGTGAAACAAATGCCCTTCATCAGTTCGATGGACCTTGCCTATCGCGCCGCCGACCTCGTCATCTCGCGTGCCGGAGCCAGTTCAATCTCTGAACTGCAGTTGCTGGGCAAGCCCTCGATTCTCGTACCCTCGCCCAATGTGGCCGAAGACCACCAGACCAAGAATGCCCTTGCACTGGTCAACAAGAATGCGGCTCGCATGATTACCGACGCCGAGGCCGAGGCCAAACTGGTGGATGAGATGCTGAGCGTGGTAGCCGAGCAAAATCTGCTCGACACGCTTGCTATCAATGTCAAGAGAATGGCACTCAACAATGCTGCCGAGCACATTGTCGACGAAATTGAAAAGATTCTTACCGATTAAAACACTTGCTTTCATGAAAGACTTCAGTTCATTATACTTCATTGGAGCCGGCGGCATAGGCATGGCAGCCCTCGAGCGCTACTTCCTGGCCAAGGGCAAACGCATTGCCGGCTACGACCGTACCCCGTCGGAACTCACCCAGGCCTTGCAGGACGAAGGCGTGGAAATCACATTTGACGAGAATCCCGACCTCATCCCCGACTATTGCCGCGACCCCGAAACCACACTGGTGGTGTACACCCCTGCTGTGCCCGACAGTCATGCCGGCATGCAATATTTCAGGAACAACGGATTCGAGGTAGTGAAACGCGCCAAACTGCTGGGCATCGTCACCGACGACACGCTGGGCCTGTGCTTTGCCGGCACACACGGCAAGACTACCACCTCGAGCATGATGGCACACATCCTTGAAGTATCAGGGATGGGCAGCAACGCCTTTTTGGGCGGTGTGTTGCGCAACTACAACAGCAACTTTTTGCTTTCAGAGAGCAGCCCGTTCTCGGTAATTGAAGCCGACGAGTTCGACCGCTCGTTCCACCACCTGAGGCCCTATATTGCCGTGGTGACCTCGACCGACCCCGACCACCTCGACATATACGGCACCTATGAAGCCTATCTCGAGAGTTTCGCGCACTTCACCAGCCTCATCAAGCCCAGCGGCTCACTCATTGTGCACGAGGGACTTGCTTTGAAACCACGCGTACAAGAAGGAGTACACACCTACACCTACTCGCTCGACAAGGGCGACTTCCACGCCCAGAATGTGCGCAAGGGCAATGGCAAAATCCTCTTCGACTTCGTGCATCCTGATGGCATCATTGCCGATGTTGACCTGGGTGTGCCCGTGAGCATCAACATCGAGAACGCCATCGCCGCCATGGCAGTGGCGTGGCTCATTCATGTGCCCCAAGAGGCCATGAAACAGGCTATGGCCACTTTCCAGGGTCCCAAGCGCCGCTTCGAGTTCTGGCTCAAGGAAGACGGCCCGCACGGCAAAGTGATCATTGACGACTATGCCCACCACCCCAACGAAATCGAGGCCAGCATCAAGTCGGTGCGCGACCTGTATCCCGACCGTCACATCTCGGTCATTTTCCAGCCGCACCTCTACACGCGCACGCGTGACCTTGCACCCGATTTTGCCCGCGCCCTGTCGCTCGCCGACGAGGTGATTTTGCTGCCCATCTACCCTGCAAGAGAGGAACCCATACCCGGTGTGACCAGCGAAATCATCCTCAAAGACCTCACTTGTCCGAAAAAAACGATTTATAGCAAAGAAAATTTGATTAATTCGCTAAAATTGTGTAACTTTGATATCTTGTTGACAGTCGGGGCCGGTGACATCATCAATCTGTTGCCCCAAATCTGCCAAGAAGTTAAAAAACAGAAGCGTTGAAAATAGTCCGATACATAATATTGCTCATTATCTCGGCACTGCTCGTGTGGGGTGTGTTCTGGGCTCGCAACAAGGCTTCGGCACAACTCTGCAAATCGATTGATGTGGTCATTGAAAACAATGAAAAGGCTACATTTGTCACCCCTCAGGGCGTTATCAACGACCTGCAGAAGATGAACTTCAAGATTGTGGGACTGCCCATGTGGCAAATCAACAGCGACAGCATCGAGAGGGCGCTCTCCAAGTCACAGTTCCTGGAATCGGCCCAGTGCATCAAGGGGCAAAATGGCGTTTTCCAGATCAAGGTCAAGCAACTCATACCGGTGCTGCGCGTGTTTGACGGCGACGACTCCTACTATGTGAACCGCGAGGGCAAGAGGATTCCTGCAACGGTCAACTTCTTTACCGATGTGCCCATTGTCGAGGGTCACTTCACCAAGGAATTCGGTCCCGAGAAACTGCTGCCTATGGTCGACTATGTGAACCACGACTCAACGCTTGCCAGCATTGTCACCATGTACAAGTATCGCGACCCCCAGAACATCATGATTGTCCCTTGCTTCAACGGCCACATCGTGAACATGGGCAGCGTCGACAAGTACAAGGAGAAGTTCAGGAAACTCATGCTCTTCTACCGCAAAGTGATGCCCGAAAAGGGATGGAACACCTACGACACCATCTCGGTGAAGTGGAACTATCAGGTGGTGGCGACCCTGGCCAAGAAAAAGGTGGTGCCCGAATTCAACACCGACTATGAAGACGAAGACCCCGCCCCCGACTTCGAGACCATGACCGTTGGCGATGAGCAGCGACCCATAGGGGCCGAAAAGAAACCCGCCGAAAGCGAGAAGCCCAAAAACAACGACAGCAACAACAATAACAACAAAGAGAAAGAGAAAAATAATAATCCACATAATTAATCATTACACATTATGGAGAAGAACCAATATATCGTAGCCTTTGAAATTGGCAGCTCCAAGATAGTAGGAGCCATTGCCGACAAATCTTCGTCGGGCTATGTCACTGTGCGCATGCTTGAGGAAGAACGCCTCATCAACAGTGTGCGACATGGCGAAGTGAAGAATGTAGAGAATATAAAAGGGGCCATTACTCGTATTCTCAAGAAGCTCGAAAACCGGATAGACGGACGCATCTCAGATGTCTTTGTAGGCATCAGCGGCAGGTCGCTGCACTCTGAAATTTCAGAAGTGAGCCGTGACCTCGATTCATCGAATGCCATTACCGACCAAATCATTGAACGCATCATCCAAGATTCGCTTCGCAGCAACAACAGCAACTACGACACCATCGACATTGTTCCGCGCGCTTTCTATGTCGACAAGAAAGAAACCGAGAATCCGAGCGGACAATTCGGTTCTAAAATCAGCATCAAGCTCAACCGCATCGTGGCCAAACCCGCCATTAAGATTAGCCTCAAGCGTGTAACCGACAATGTGGTGAAGGTGCGCCGCTACATCGTGACCCCGCTTGCCACTGCCGAAAAAGTGCTCACACCCGAAGAGAAATCGCTGGGCTGCATGTTAGTGGATTTGGGTGCCGAAACCACCGAAGTATCAATCTATAAAAACGGTTCTCTCCTCTATTTCACGACACTCCCGCTGGGCGGACGCAATATAACCAAAGACATTGAAAACGGACTCTCGGTTGTTGAAGATGTGGCCGAGCGTGTCAAGAAAAACATCAACAATCCGCTCGAACCCTCGAACGAATCGACCAATATTGAAGGTGTCAACTCGGCCGACGCTTCACAGTACATCTCGGCTCGAGCCGGCGAGATCATTGCCAACATCATCAGGCAAATCTCCTATGCCAACCTCAATATCGAAGATATCAAGAGCATTGTAGTGATTGGCGGTGGCGCTCAACTGCAAGGTTTCAACAAGAAACTGGAAGAAACCGCAAAAATCACCGTGAAGGCCGGAACGGTTCCCCACACATTCAACATCCTCGACTACACCATCAACAAGCCCGAATACATTCAGATTTTGTCACTGCTTGCTAAAGGCGCCGAACTTCTCCCCACAGGTGAAACCTGCATGGAAATCAACTCCTACGACGATGGTGCCGGACTCCGCGTCAACACTGCACCAAAACCTCAAGTTGACGAGCAACCCGAAGAAACCGAGGTTAAAAAAGACAAGAAAAGCGGAAAGAAGCCAGGGAGGTGGAAATTCTTTAAAGATAAGCTGAGCGGATTGCTCGAAGAAGGCGATAACGAAACCATGTAACAATAACCCGAGTGAATTATTCAATTGTTTCATCAAAAAAATTACTGAATTATGCCTAACTTAAAAGACAACATAGACAGCAACATTCTCGATACCATCGAACAAGGCTCGGGCAGTTTCAAAATCGACGATAAGATGCCTACCATCATCAAAGTAGTGGGCGTGGGTGGCGGCGGCAACAATGCCATCAACCACATGTATGCACAAAATATCAGCGGAGTGTCGTTTGTGGTCATCAACACCGACCGTCAGGCGCTCCAGAACTCTCCAGTGCCTAACCGGCTGCTCATTGGCCCCAACACCACCTTCGGTTTGGGTGCCGGCAACGACCCTGCCAAGGCTAAAGCCGCTGCCGAAGAGAGCGCCGACGACATTGCCGCCCTGTTTGACGACGACACCAAGATGGTGTTCATCACCGCTGGTATGGGTGGTGGCACAGGTACCGGTGCAGCGCCTGTGGTGGCACGCATCGCCCGCGACAAGGGCATCCTCACCATTGGCATCGTGACCATCCCCTTCCTGTTTGAGGGCACCAAGAAGATTCTCAAGGCACTCAATGGCGCCGATGAGATGCAAGAATATGTAGATGCACTGCTCATCATCAACAATGAGCGACTCACCGAGATATATCCTGACCTCGACTTTGTGAACGCATTCGGCAAGGCCGACGACACCCTCTCGATTGCCGCCCGAAGCATTTCGGAACTCATCACCACCGACGGCAAGATTAACCTCGACTTCAACGATGTGAACACCACCCTGCGCGATGGCGGCGTGGCAATCATCAGTTCGGGTTACGGCGAGGGCGAGCACCGCGTGACCAAGGCCATCGAAGATGCGCTGGAGTCACCGCTGCTGCGCAACCGCGATGTTTACGGTTCGAAACGCATCTTGATGAACTTCTACTTCAACCCCAACTCCAACAACCCCTTCCGCATGGCCGAGGTCGACGAGATGCGCCAGTTCATGACCAACTTTGGCGCCGAGGTCGATGTCATTTGGGGTGTTGCATTCGACGACACGCTCGACGAGCGCATCAAGATCACCATCCTGGCTGCCGGCTTCGATGTGACGCTTGGCGATGAGGCTCCTGCCGAGAAAGCAGCGCCTGTCAAGACCGCAACCACCGAGAAAACTGAAATTCAGCGCATCAAGGAAGAGTACGGCACCGACAAGATCACCCAGCAGAACAACGAAATGGCCGAAGCCCGCTTCTTCGTGTTCAGGCCTAACGACATCGACAACGACGACATCATCGACCTGCTCGAGAAGGTTCCTGTGGTGGATCGTAGCCAGAAAACCAAGTCAAGACTCAAGGAAATGCAGGAGAATCCGGTTACTGCACCCGTGCGCAAAGCCGAACCGGCACCTGCCAAGAAAGGCACTGCCACCACCATTGAATTCGACAGTTAAACATTTTCTCCACAATACACACCATTAATTACAAATTAATTGTGTAATTTTGCACTGCCGCACAGCCTTAACAGGGTGCGGCAGTTATTTATTTACTGCATTTTTAGTTATATTTCAATATTATGCTCACGCTACAACTCATTAACAACGACCCGCAAGAGGTCATCCGCCGATTAGCCATCAAGCAATTCGACGCTCAAGAACCCATCATGCGCATTGTCGACCTTGACAAGCAGCGCCGCGCCGCTCAAAAGAACCGCGACGACAATGCCGCTCAACTCAATAAGATGGCAGCCCAGATTGGCGCACTCATGAAGCAAGGCAGCCGCGACGAGGCCGAACAAGTGAAGGCTCAAGTGGCTCAACTCAAGACCGCCAACAAGGAGATTGACGACAATCTCAAGGCCATCGAAAACGAAATCACTACCATCTTGCTCTCCATCCCCAATGTGCCCTACGAGGGCGTGCCCGAAGGCAAGACTGCCGAGGACAACATTGTGGAGAAAACCGGTGGCAACATTCCCGAACTGCCTGCCGACGCCCTGCCCCACTGGGACCTCGCCAAGAAATATAACCTCATTGACTTTGACCTGGGCGTGAAAATCACGGGCGCAGGTTTCCCCGTTTATATTGGCAAGGGTGCCAAACTGCAGCGCGCGCTCGTTCAGTTCTTCCTCGACGAGGCCTCGAAGGCTGGCTACACCGAGATTGAACCGCCGCTGGTAGTGAACGAAGATTCGGGTCTGGGTACTGGTCAATTACCCGACAAGGAGGGTCAGATGTACCACTGCCAGGTCGACAACTTCTACCTCATCCCCACTGCCGAGGTGCCCGTAACCAACATCTACCGCGATGTGATTATCCCGCAGGACGAACTGCCCAAGAAGAATTGCGCATTCTCGGCTTGTTTCCGCCGTGAGGCCGGTTCTTATGGCAAGGATGTGCGCGGCCTGAACCGCCTGCATCAGTTCGACAAGGTAGAAATCGTTCGCATCGAGAAACCCGAAAACTCCTATCAGGCTCTCGAGGAAATGAAGGACCATGTGCAGTCGCTGCTCGAGAAACTCGAACTGCCCTGGCACATCTTGCGCCTGTGCGGCGGCGACATGAGCTTCACCAGCGCCATCACCTTCGACTTTGAGGTGTGGTCGGCAGCCCAGCAGCGCTGGCTCGAGGTGAGTTCGGTATCGAACTTCGAGACCTATCAGGCCAACCGCCTCAAATGCCGCTATCGTGGCGACGACAAAAAGACGCATCTGTGCCACACCCTGAACGGTTCGGCACTGGCATTGCCCCGCATTGTAGCCGCATTGCTCGAAAACAACCAGACGCCCGAGGGCATTCGCATTCCCAAGGCATTGCAACCCTATACCGGATTTGACATTATCGATTAAACGCGACCCGCTGCGATGGACCTGGACTTGACTTATAACGCTGAAGCCAGCGGCAAACGGCTCTATCTTGAGACTTACGGTTGCCAGATGAACGTGGCCGACAGCGAAGTGGTGGCCTCGGTGATGCAGATGGCAGGCTACGAGACAACCGACACGCTCGACCATGCCGACGCCATCTTCATCAACACCTGCTCGGTGCGCGACAATGCCGAGCAGCGTATCTTTGCCCGACTCAACCAACTCAATGCCCTGCGTCGCCAGCGCAAGCGCCGGCTTATTGTGGGTATCATTGGCTGCATGGCCGAGCGACTCAAGGACACGCTCATCACTGACCATGACGTGGATGTGGTGGCAGGTCCAGATGCCTATCTGGAACTCCCCAGCCTCATCGCTTTGGCTGAAAATGGCGAGAAAGCCTTCTTTAACGATCCGGCGACCACCGAGACCTATCGTGACGTGATTCCGCAACGTGTGGGTGGCAACAAGGTGGGCGGTTTCATCAGCATTATGCGCGGTTGCAATAACTTTTGCACCTACTGCATCGTGCCCTACACCCGTGGCCGAGAACGTAGTCGAGAACCGCAGAGCATTCTCAACGAACT
>JAEEGL014642558.1_pt1 | contig 23574 bp, 15 predicted proteins | sample 9134231 | NCBI WGS metagenome assembly JAEEGL01 (sample SAMN16246548, study PRJNA631951) | gut metagenome | biome: gut microbiome; feature: rumen; material: fiber-attached | host: Bos | place: Iran: Karaj | collected 2018-10
TCGTTCAGCATGTTGACATCCTCATCCATGACGATATTGATCACCGCCTGGTTGCCCGGCTTGACCTCCTTGTCCAGGAATCCGATGGAAGAGAAGTGAAGCGTAGAACCCGGAGCCACATCAAGGACCCAGTTTCCGTCCAGATCTGTCACTGCGCCCTTGGTGGGGTTCTCGACGATGTAGACTGCGGCGCCGACGACCGGCTCACCGTTTTGGTCTACCACCTTTCCCTTCACCAGATTCTGCGCCGTGACAGTCACAGCAGTCGCTGTCAGGAAGACAGCAACCAGTGCAAAGAAACGCAAGATTTTCATACGTGAGATTAGTTAGATGTTGATGATTATGTGTAGTATTTGATTCGCTTGTGGAATGCTTATCTGCATTTATACCGGTCGAAATCCATGGCCTGAAGGTCTTCCAGGAAGCGGGCATATTGGTCCTCGGGCATCGTCGTCAGCGGATGCCGGCAGGGACCGAGATCCAGGCCGGCGGCCTTCATGAACGCCTTTCCGGCACCGTTCCCGTACTTTCCCAGGAGGGTGATCAGGCGGTTGGTCTCATACTGGAACGCCGCCGCACGGGGGAGGTCCCCATTGCGGAAGGCATCCATCAAGGCGAGATAGATCGGAGCGCTGTAGCCATAGGTGCTCCCGACAAAGCCCTCCCCGCCCAGGACCAGGACGGAGAGCATCATCTCGTCCCGGCCGAACAGGATGTCGAACTTGCGGTTCCCGTATTCCAGGCAAAGCTGGTAGTCCATCAGATCCTCGAAGGTATATTTGACGCCCGTAAAATTGGGAATCAAGCCGTCGACCTCCCGCAGCAACTCGATGATGGGGAAGCAGACATGGGTCAGGACAGGGATATGATAATAGAAGAACGGCAGCTCGGGAGCGGCGGCCGCCACTTCCGCGAGCGTCAGGGCCAGTTCGTGGACGTTGGCCGCTTTCTGGTAATACGGGGCGGTCATGGCCACCGCATCCAGTCCGCAGGCTGCGGCATAGGCGGTCAGCTCCTGCGCGTCTTTCACGCTGGTTCCACCCACGAAACCGATCACGGTGAAATTCTCGTCCCGGTATTTGGCCCACTCCCGGAACAGGGCTTTCTTCTCTTCCAAGGAGAGAGAAGACCCTTCGCCGGTCGTGCCGCAGACAAAGGCACCGATGATGCCATTGTCCTTGTAAAACTTCTGCTGGCGTGCGACAGCATGGATATCCACTTCCCCTTCAGGGGTAAAACCGGTGAAGGGAGCTACAATCAGTCCTTTTAGTTTTTTCATAAGTTTATTATCTGTCCTTACAAATATATCATATTATTTTTTATTTGAAATACATATTCGCCATTTTTTTGCGATTTGTGGGGGCTATTGGTTATTTTGTATTATTTATTCCTTTTCTTATCTTTGTAGAGAGATAACCCGTTCCGCAATGAAGACCGAACCCAGTCTCGTCGAGCAAGCGCAAAGAGACATCCTGCAATACATCGCCAGCAATGCTGACAGCAAGGAATTGCCCAAGGAGAATGACCTTGCGGAAATCCTCGGTGTGAGCCGTGTTGTCGTCCGGGAAGCACTCAGCCGGCTCCGGGCGCTCGGATTCATCGAGACCCGCCGGAAAAAGGGGTCCACGATTGTCACGCCGGAGATTTTCGGGGCCATGAAAACCATCGTGTCGTCCGGCTTGTTGGATCGGGACACCTTGCGTGACCTGTATCAGTGGCGCCTGATGCTGGAACTCGGCATGGCCGATTTCGTTTTTGCCAACAAAACGGATGAGCAGGTGGCAAGACTGGAGAGCATCGTTGCGAACGAGGACTTATACAAAAAGGAAGAGGCAATGGCCCGGACAGACGAGGAGCGGGAGGCGGCAACGCAGAAACTGATTGATATCGACGTCCGGTTCCATGCGACTTTGTACGAGATGACCGGGAATAAAAGTCTGATGGACTTCGATCATATCCTGCGCCATTTGTTCACGGTGTATTTCCACAAGGTCGAGAAAGATTTCCACGACCGTACGACCATCTCACATATCGACCTGTACAACTTGTTGCGTTCCGGGACGGCAGATACATTCCGCATGGCCATGCAGTTGCACCTGAGGCCTCAATTGATCAACATGGAGTCTGCCTTGGATAAAACCAACGTGAAATGATTGTTCTGAAGATTCTCGCCGTACTTCTCGCCCTCGTCGGCATCATCGGCAGCATCGTACCCGGCATCCCGGGACCTCCCATCGGCTGGGTGGGGTTGCTGCTCGCCTTTCTCGCCAAAGGCTTGAACGGCGCCGGAGAGCCCATGAGCCTGACCTTCCTGCTGGTCTGGCTGGCTGTCACAATCATCGTGACAGTCATGGATTTCGTCGTACCGGGGATGCTCACCCGCGTCACGGGCGGGCATAAGTCCGCGGGCGTGGGCGCCATCGTCGGACTCTTCGCCGGGATGTTCATTCCCCCGGTGGGGATGATTCTGGGCAGCCTGCTGGGCGCGTTCATCGCCGAATTCTTCATCGAAGGGCAAGGCACCTGGGCGTCGTTCAAGTCTTCGATCGGCGCTTTCCTGGGATTCATGTGCGGCACCGGCCTCAAGCTGATCGCCTGCGGCATGATGTTCTATTACGTGATCGTTTACCTTTGATCTCAGGGCGCTCCTTCCGTCCCTCGTCACCGGACGGAGAGAACGCCGGCAAGGGTGGCCCGCAGGTTGCCTTCCGGGTTGTGGTGCAAGGCGTTCATTCCCGCGGCGCGCATTCTTTGGCATCCTTTATTGTTTCTTTCATAGGGAGAATAATCTCCTCTTCCCTCAAGACCGGTCAGTTTCTCCAGCGATAATGTTTTGTCACTGGGCAGATAGTCTTCCCTTGACGATATAGATGGCGGTTCTGTGTTCACTAACCAAGTATACCTCATCGTTCGGCAATGGGCAGAGAGAATTCCATTTGGCCGTCTTTTTAGAAATGGTCGAGATCTCATTGATTACCGGAGTCATCGGGCGGGATTTTGATTTCATTCTTTCCGGGAATGCGCCGTCCGCACCGATCTCCGACTTGGCAATCGCCCTGACTTCCGCGACCAGATTGTCCGCCGTTTCCCCTCCTTCGGAACATTGGCAGCTGATGATGAAGAAGTTGTCCGTTTGAGCGAGATACGGTGCACCTTCATCGAAGCCGGAGCTGTGGCTGAAAGGATAGAATCTGTTTTTGCTGTTCGAAAACTCAATGGATGGCCAATTTGAATCAACGCTGTTCTTAATCAGCTGGATGGACATGCTCTCAGTCACTCTCTTGTCTTTGTGTTCAACGGCGAGGTACATGTTCCCCATATGATTGATGACGGAAGCCATTCCGTCCCAGCCTCCTTCACTGTGACAGACGATACGATAGTCTTTCCACGAATCTCCTCCATCCGTGGATTCGATGACTGAGATATTGTTGCCCCTTCTGTTATTATCCGATTGCTCGCCAGCGTCGTAAAGTTTGTAATATGGTGTATTGTCGGTAAAATAGACCTGGATCTTGCCATCCGGGAGTTCAAACACGAATGGCTCCCAGGCTCCTTTGGCAACGTCCGTCTTCCAACGTTGTGATTCATAGATGACTTTCGGCTCGCTCCAGGAGTTTCCGTTGTCATCGGATGTCGAACAAGCGACGCAGATAGGGTATATACTTGATTTATTATCTGTTGCGCGAAGGTTGACAGCATAAATGATCCTGTTCGGATGAGACGGGTGGGTAGGACTTAGTTGCAGGAATTCCGTATTCACGCATCGGACCGGAGTACTCTCTGCATTATGTGTTGCGACGAATGACCGGATTGCTATCGTCTCCTCTGTCCAGGTCTGCCCCATATCGCTTGAGAACCTCACACAGGCATTCTTGTCATCAGCCGGTCCATTGCTATAGACGAGCATCAGCCTTCCGTCATTGAGCCGATGCATCCTTCCGTAGCTTCCTTCGCACACACGCCTGGGTTTGTCCCATTCAATGTCCTCTCTGATTTCATAGCCGATATGATCGAATGAGCCTGCCTGGATTGAAGCCTTGTTCACCGGGAAAGACTTTGAATAAGAATTATGGCCGGTATCCGTTACGGTCAAGATCAGGTTTCCGGGGTCGTTAACCCAAGGCGCCATTACGAAATAGACATCCAATGATTGTTTCACTTTCAATTCCGGGGCGTTCTTGAATGTAAGAGAGATTGTTTTCGAGCCGTCGGACACATACTCTGCCGACGGTGTCGGCTGGAATCTGATGGAATATACCCCGGCGATCGTATTCGTGGCTTCGATGTCGAGCGACGCAGGTGTGAACGGACTGGAAGTCATATTTGTGAGGGTGACCTTTATCAGAGAATAGAGGTGGTACATCTTGACAGAGATCCGGTCTGATGAAGGTGTCTTCAGGTTTGCGATTTGTCCGGCCAACGCATCGTGTTTCTTCAGATGGGCGGTTGGATTGTTACAATCTTGTACCTGGATTGCTTCAAGGCGGTTTGAGCTCCCGTCACTCCGGTGGAGTGTTTTCTGGTCGTATCCGGAGAAAACCAAGTTGAACGTGTAGGTCTTTTCTGGTATGGGTGCTTTTGTCGAGAACTCATCATTGGAATAGACGAACTCCGCAACGGTAGCTGCGTTTTTATCGGCAGACTCCGGCTTCCCCCACGTCCCGTCCTGGGTGACCGCGAAGACAATGTCTCCCTGTTTCCATTTGATCGGCCAGACGGCGCTGCCATTCGGTATTTCCGCTACGAAACTGAAAGGTACATTTCCTGTCGTCTTGCCTTCCGGGACCAATTCCTTGCCGCCTTCCTTTTGACACGCGGAGATCGTTATGGCAATGAGCATGAGAAGTCTTACAATCGTCTTCATTCGAAGTTGTTCTTTTCTTTCAAAGGGGAGGTCCCGAAGCGCCATTCGGTTGAAGAATGGAAAACCTCTCCAGGTCGCAGAATGGTGTCAGGAAACCTTGGCTGGTTCGGTGAATCAGCGAAATGGATCGTTTCTAGCAGCAATCCGCCAAACTGTTCAATCGGGCCATATTTTCCTTGATATCTTGCCGGATCGAACCCCCTTCCCGTATAAATCAGCAGCCCGGGTTCAGTGCTCCAGGTTTCAACGACGCGGCCGCTCTTACGGTCTTCCAACGTTGAGACTCTCTTCAACGTTCCATTCCAGTCCCTGACTTTCCAGCAGGCAGACATCCCTTTCATAATCTCCATCTGCCTGGAAGGCATGTCGATTTTGTAGTCAATCCTGTTCGGCTCCCGGAAATCAAAGGGGGTCCCGTTGACGGGGAAAACGATGTCGGGGCAATAGTGCAGATTATTCTGGATACAGCTGTCCGCCGCAACGCAAAGATTGTGGTCCATCACAGATCCACCTTTGGAGCCTTTCAGGTTGAAGTAGGTGTGGTTTGACAAGTTGATAACGGTGGCCTTGTCGGAAGTCGCTTCGTAGTCAATCTTGCAGACATTGTCGTCAGTCCATCTGTATGTGACTGTGACAAAACAATTCCCGGGGAATCCTTCCTCACCGTCCGGGCTCATTCTGCTAAACCGGACTCCCCGACAATCTCTTTCCTTGAAACCGGCTGCGTCCCAGATGAACCTGTCAAAACCCTCCGGGCCTCCGTGGCATTGGACCGGGGCCCCATCAAAGTTCTCGTTTGCGGTTACGTGATAGCGGATGCCATCGATACAGAATGAGGCTCCGTCTATTCGGTTCGCGTATCTTCCGATCACGCATCCGATAAATCGGTCTTCCTTTTCAAACTGCTCCAAGTTGCCGTATCCGACTACGACGTCATCGATGAGTCCGTCCCGATCCGGAACGCAGATGCTGATGATCCTTGCTCCATAATCGCAAAGAAGCATCGAAGCTCCTGAGTGGTTTTTCAGGAGATAAGTGTGAACTTCTTCGCCTGTTTCCAGTCTTCCAAATGTTTTGACTTCTATTCCAGTGCGGTCGCAAGCAAGGACAGAAAGCAAAGATATGGCCAAAATCAGCCTTTTCATCGGCAGGTGTTCATTGATTGACTGCACAAAAATAGAAAAATGCGAAGTTCGATGACATTTCCTGGAAGCCACTTTGAATAATATTGCATTGTTTGAAACAAGATTTGCCTTTCGCTCAGCATCGTAATACTGGTGACGGGCATATGCACGGATAGTAATTCTTTCACAAAGCTTGCAACTTGTTTCCCGATTTTCGGGTAGTTTATCTTGCGTGTCGAGAGGTTGTTTATCTTTGTTTAAGCATTGGAATTAATAACTATCACATATTTTCATTATGCATTTATCTCCAATTATTCTGAGGGTTTTGGCTTGCGTGACGGCATTGACTTGTCTGATAGCAACTCCCTCTTTTTCGCAAAACAAGAATGACGTCGGTCGCTGTACGGTGATTGTTACGGATCAGAACAATGACCCGATTCCAGGCGCTTCCGTGATTGTTGAGGGTACTATGGCGGGCGCATACACCGATGGAAAGGGACAGTGCGTTCTGGAGAACGTTTCCCCGGATGCCGTACTCTCGGTCTCGTTTATCGGTTACTCCGACAAGAAAATCAACGTTCAAGGGCGGGCGACGGTTCTGATCCAGCTGAATTCATCCAATGAATACCTCGACGAACTGATTGTCGTCGGATATGGAACCCAGAGGAAGAAAGACCTCACCGGATCCGTTGCCAAGGTTAAGGGTGAAACGTTGACGCAGACGACCACTTTCAGCGGAGCCTCGGCACTCCAAGGTCGGGTATCCGGTGTCCGGGTAATCCAGAATGATGGCCGTCCCGGCGGTGAAATCAACGTGGTCATCAGAGGTGCGAATTCGCTCAAAGGCAGCAACGCTCCGCTTTGGATCATCAACGGTTTTCCCGGGACGATCAATATCGTCAATCCGGAAGATATCGAGTCGATCGAAGTGTTGAAGGATGCTTCCGCTACTGCGATTTATGGATCCAGAGGTGCAAACGGTGTCATTCTGGTTACAACCAAATCTGCGAAGGACGGAAAGATAGAGGTTGAATACAACGGAAATGTTGGTATCCAGTCTCTTATCAGGAAGGTCGAGATGTGCGGCGCCAATGATTATATGGAATACTTGAATGCCAAGGCGGCGATAAACGGCACTCCGGAAGTCTTCACGCGTGAGCAGATTGCAGCCAACCGGACCGATACGGATTGGCAGAATGAGGTGTTCAGCAACGCTCCCATCACCAGCAACTCGGTTACGATCAGGGGTGGAAGCAACAAGATCCAGAGTGCGTTGACTGCCAGTTATTTCGATCAGGAGGGTATTATCAGGCCAAGTGACTATCGGAGGCTTAATCTCGGAGCTGACATCAAGTACAATATCAGGGACTGGTTACAGATATTTTCCAATATTTTGGTCAGCCGATCGGATCAGAATCTGATGAGTTCCACGATGGGATCCCGGGCAACGTCCGTCACCAGCGCTTCCCTTCAGCTCCCGCCGACCGCGATGCCATATAATGAGGATGGATCCTACAATTATTTTACAGATCAACCTGCGTCAGGAATGAATCCGATTGCGTATTTGAAAGAGCATTCCGGGAAATTCTATACTGACAGGACGCGTACGACGGCTGGCATCATCATCAATCCTTTCGAGGGATTGACCATTCAGTTCTCGGGGAATATCGCGCACTCCAGCAGCAGGACGAACAATTATACTTCAAAGAACTATACCGAGGCCTCGACAGGCTCTGCCGCCATCTCTCTGAGTGAGATAAGGGATATTCAATCAAACAATATCATCACTTATGACAAGGATCTGGGCCGCAAGCATCATATCACTTTGATGGGAGGTATGACATATGAGTCCGATACGACCTTGGGTGTAAGCACGGGAACGTCAACGGGCTTCATCAGTGATGTTTTCAATGTTTTCGACCTCGAAGCGGCTGAGACAAAGGGACTCCCGGGGAGTTCATATACCAACTGGAAGATTATCTCATTCCTAGGCAGGATCAATTACAACTATGACAATCGCTTCCTTCTCACTGCCAGTTGGCGTGCTGACGGTTCTTCCCGGTTCAGCCGCGGTCACAAATGGGGCTATTTTCCTTCGATGGCTGCTGCCTGGAGAATATCACAGGAAGATTTCATGAAGTCGATAGACTGGATCTCCGAATTGAAGATCAGGGTGGGATACGGAAAGACCGGTAGCACCGCCGTGGCCGCATATTCATCCCTTAGGAACCTGGAGACCCGACTGACAGTATTTGATAAGGAGGTCACCGTATGCTATACGACTCCGGATGCTTACAACGGTAATTTGAAATGGGAGACTACGGCTCAGACGGACGCGGGTATCGATGCGGCTTTCTTCGACCACAGACTCCGTATCACTGCGGATGTATACTATAAGAAGACAACCGACCTGCTTTGCGATGTCGACTTCCCCAGATCTTCCGGTTACACTACGGGATTGATGAATATCGGTTCCGTACAGAATAAAGGCTTTGAATTCCAGATTGACGGGACTATCCTTGACGGGCCGGTAAAGTGGGATGCAGGGGTGAATTTCTCCCTAAACCGTAGCAAGGTGCTGAGCCTGGCGAATCACAAGGATGTCTTCCGAAACGCCAACCTCAACAACCTTGTCCTCAACGACAGGTTGAACATTATGAGAGAAGGGGAGCCGATGTTCGCATTCTACGGCTATCTCGAGGATGGCTATGATGAGAAAGGATACATCAAATACAAGGATATCAACACGGATGACAAGCTCAATACCGACGATAAAGTCATAATCGGCAATCCGAATCCTGATTTCTTGTTGAACTTCAATACTTCCGTGAGCTGGAAGAATATCTGCCTCAGCGCCTTCTTCCAGGGGGTGTTCGGGAATGACCTGTATTCTATGAGCCTGGCATCCCTTGCATACGACTATGCGGAAAACCACAATGTCCTCAAAGACCTCATCGGCAATTGGTGGACCAGCGAAAAGCCCGACGCGAAATATCCCAACCTATGGACAAATGAGACATATAAGATGTCAGACCGGTGGGTCGTCGATGGCAGCTATTTGAGACTCAAGAATCTTGAGATCAGTTATTCGATACCCGTCAACAATAAGTACTTGAAGAAGGCTGTCGTGTATGTAAGTGGCCAGAATATATATACTTTCACCAAATATCCTCTATGGGATCCGGATGTCAATGTAAAGGGAGGAGCCAGTTCTCTCGTCCAGGGTGTGGATGACAATGGTTATCCAAGCGCCAAGTCATATTCCATAGGTTGTCGCATCAAGTTTTAGTTTTGGAGGAAATGATTATGAAAACCAATATAATAATAACAGGAATCGTTGTTGTAATAGTATCTCTTTGTTCTGTTTCTTGCGGGGATTGGGAATTGCTTGAGGAAAAGCCATATAGCTTGGCTCAAGAAACCTTCTTGAAGGGCCCGGAAGAGGTTCAGGGAATGATTGACGGCTGTTATTCTCAACTTCGCCGTTCGGTCTGCTTCAATCGTTATATTCCAATCCTTGCCGAATCGCTGTCGGATTACTGTTATGGACGGGGCAACTGGGAAAGTTCATATCAGACGGGAGTGTCCTCGTCTGCCGTGGCGTACGCACGTGATACCTGGGCTGTCTTGTATCGTTCGGTTCGTTATATCAACACGGTAATGGCCCAGGTGGACGACGTGGACCTTACTCCGAAAGAATACAGTGAACTCACGGGCGAGGCGCGTTTTATCCGTGCATTTTCGTATTCTTACCTTGTCAAACTTTATGGCGGCGTGCCGTTCTTCGACGAAAATGATACTCCTTGGGAGCAAAAGCCTCGTGCCAGTGCAGAAGATCTTTGGAAATACATCGCTGCGGAAGCGGAGTATGCCGCTGAGAATCTGCCGAATAAGGCAAAGCAGGCCGGCCGGCCGGACAAAACCGCAGGCTATGCCCTGTTGACGGAGGCGAATCTGTATCTGAAGGACTACCAGGCGGCGGCCAATGCTGCCAAGACAGCGATCGAACTGGGGGATCATTCTTTGTTGGAGATGAGTGTCGCGGATGATTATGAGAAGCTTTATGGCGCAAATGTCGTGACAACGCCGGAAGAGGTCTTTTATTTCAAATTCTGCCGTCAGAATACCAACTCGATGGATTATTACTTCCTGTGCAATCCCAATCCGATCGCGAGCACAAATGGAACCGTAGCCATCTATACTGACTACAAGAACAACAAAGTGATTGCCGGCTGGGACAAGAATGATCTTAGGTATCAGTACTCGCTCTATGAGCCGAAAACGAACAAGGTGCTTAATGCAAAGACGAAGACCGGAATGATCTGTATCAAGTATCGTGACAGGGAGGCGACGGGTTCGACGGCCGCCTCGGATGTCCCGGCAATCCGCTTCGCTGACATCCTCCTCTATTATGCAGAGGCACAGGCGAAAGCCAAGGGAGCACCTGATGCATCGTGTTTCGAGGCCGTCAATCAGATTCATCGCCGCGCTTATGGACATCCAACTAAGCAGGAATGGGAGGGTGATTACAAGATGGCGGATTATCCGACCGTCGAAAGCTTTATGGAGATGCTCCTGAAAGAAAAAGTATACGAGCAGTGCTTTGAGGTCGGAAAAAGGTACTTCGACCTGAAGCGTTTGGATCTCCTTGCTGAGTATGCCGTCAGGGCCGGACGTGTAAAAGATGTCTCAGAGGTAAAAGATGCTGCTTATTGGTGGCCGATCCCCACGAACGAGTTCTTGTATAATTCAGCCTTGGATGAGAACAAGGATCAGAACCCGGGTTATTGACATTTGTTCTAAAAGGATTATGTGATAATGGTGTGTACCCAGGGATCTGATCAGTTCCCTGGGTTTGCTGGATTATTTATAAATTGCAGATTATAATTACCAGAGAGTATGGATAGAAGAGATTTCTTGAAGATATCGGCGATTTCAACGGCCGCCGTTGCTCTGCCGACGGGCTTATCGGCAAGGAGCCGGCGGAATAGTGAGATCAAGGGTTGGACGAACCTTCCTTTCGACGGTTATGTTTCGGAGCCGGCAAAACAGATTCCGGTTGTCGCCGATGCGGATGTTGTCGTGGTCGGCGGGGGACCTGCAGGTGTGACGGCATCTATCGCGGCGGCAAGGCAGGGAGTGAGTGTCCTGCTAATCGAGCGGTACAATCATCTCGGAGGCTTGTGGATAGGAGGACAGGTACTTCCGGTACTGTCCACTTATGGGTGCGGATATGGCGGCTCTCCGGAGAAGGTCGTTCAAGGTATCGGCGACGAGATTTGCAGACGGCTTCTCGATATGGGTATGGCGATCAATGTCAAGAGCAAGTCGACCGGCGGCTATAATCCCGTTGCCGATCCCGAGGGAGCCAAGTATCTCCTGGATACGATGATAGAGCAGGCCGGCATCAAAATGCTGTACTTCAGCCAGGCGGTCGGCGTACATATGTCCGGGGACCGGATAGATGCCCTGATTGTCGAATGCAAAAGCGGAAGGGTAGCCATCCGGTGCCGTGCAGTTGTGGATACGTCTGGGGATGGGGATGTCTTCGCTTGGGCGGGTGAATCATTCCGTCAGATGCCTTACCACATCGGTTTGATGTCAAGAATGGGAAACGTTGACAGGATTCGTAAGGATGCTCCGGGGTTTGAGGAGATTAAGGGTATCAAGGGAAATACGCCGATTCCAAGCGTTTCGATGATGCATATGGTCGGCGAAAGGAATCAGGATGGTTTGGATGTATTCAACCTTTCGCGTCTCCAGGTAAAATATCGGAAGGAAATATTTGAAAGGGTTGAAAACATCAAAAAGAAACCTGGTTACGAAGACGTGTTCCTCTTGGATACTGCAGCTCAATTGGGCGTCAGGGTGACACGGGTCCTTGAAGCTGTCCATACCATCACGCTTGCGGATTCCATGAATTATCAGCGATATGACGACGTCGTCGGATTGAGCGGAGCCAGTGATTCCATCAACTATAATGGCAAAAAGGTCGCTCCGAAAAACAGGCCGGTGTGGCAGATTCCATACAGGGCGCTCCTTCCCAAGAAAACCCAGAATCTGCTTGTTGCCGGACGTTGTTTCTCCTTTGATGACGGTTTGGCCTGGGATGCCCGAGAGATTGGAACTTGCTTCGTGACCGGTCAGGCTGCGGGTACGGCCGCTGCAATGGCGGTTCTGGAGCGTCGTTCAACTCACGATTTGGATATGAAACGTCTTCAGGCAAAGCTGCTTGCCGAGAATGTTAGACTCGATTTCTAGAAGATGAAAAAGATTCTGTCTGCCTGTGTGGTATTGATGGGTGTCGCATTGTCGCTTCCCGCCCAGGGGTTCCAATTCACCCATATCAACAATGCGAATTCCAATTTGGCGTATGATAGTATCCGGGAGCTGTTCCAGGATAGCCGGGGCTATATCTGGATTGGGACCTACAAGGGCCTCAGCCGCTTCGACGGGACCAGGATGAAGAACTATGACAGGCACGATTTCGGGATAGAATCAGATTTTATAAACGTAATCAGTGAGGATGCCAACGGGGATGTATGGATTGGGACAGATAATGGAATCGTTATCTATGATTACTCCGAGGATGCTTTCCGTACGCTTTCTTCGTTGAGTGATTCCGAGTACTATCCCAATGATAGGATCTATGCGATTTCGCCGAACTCAAAGGGGGTAATGTGGATCAGTTCAAGGGGTCAGGGTTTGTTTTCCTGCGACGTGAATGATTACTCGATGGCATTCCATCCCATGTCAGATGTTGCCCCGATCACGGACATCTTCAGAATTGTCGTGGACCGGTATGACCGTCTGTTCCTGGCGAGATACTGTGATAATATTTACTGTTCCGATGAGAATGCTTCTTCCATCGAACTGCTTGGAGCTGGGGGATCTCCTGACATTTTTTCGGGGGATGATATTGAGGGGATGTGTCTGAGCTCGGAGTCAAATAATATTTTGTACGTTGCCAGCAAGCGAAACGGGCTGGTCGAGATCAATCTTCTCAGCAAAAGTGCAAGGGTTCTCTGCCCGCTGATCGGAGAGACCCGTCCGACCGCCTTGGCTCTGGAGGGGACGAATGCGATCTGGATGTCAACGACGGATGGAGCCGTCAGATATGAACTCTCCAGCGGAGGGTCTTCGGTATTCCGCAACGACAGGTCTGACAAATTTACCTTGTCTGATAATTACGTCACCAAAGTATTGACGGATAACAAAGGCGGAATCTGGATTGGAACCCAATATGGAGGTATCAATTTCTATGGCATTTATCAGCAGAAATTCCGGAAGTATTACCGGACGGATGACGGGCACTCGCTGGAAGGTTGCATCGTGAAGGACTTTTCCGAAGACAAGTTCGGCAGGCTATGGGTCGCAACCGAGCGCGCCGGACTGATGTATATGAATAGCGGGCAGGAAAAACTCTTGAAACTGGAAAATGCCGCCATTCCTGACAGGATCAATGCGATTTGTGCGGATGGCGATTATCTGTGGGTCGGATCGCACAGCGGCATCTCAAGATATCACTTTCTTGATGGTCAGGTCAAGTACTACAGGTATTTCGATCAAGACGAAGTCCGTGACAACCGGGTGGTGACCATATACAAGTCATTGATTGGCGATATCTATGTTGGAACGACCGTAGGTGTGATGAAGTATGACCACGGCTCCGATTCGTTTGAGAAGGTGATGCAGTTGGGCTCCTTGACGGTTGAGGATTTCAAGGAAGATAATCACGGGACGCTGTGGCTGGCTTCTTATTCGTCAGGTGCCTGGAGTTTCAATCTCAAGGCGGGTGAAGTGCAAAAAAACTACCGGCCTCAGGAAAATTCCGATGTAATTCCGGATATGACCTCATCCATCTGCATCGACACGGACGGCTGTCCGTGGGTAATCGGTTTCTCTTCGGGTTTCTTCAAATATGTAAGGGATAAAGACTCTTTCGAAGAATACAGTACGATGACCAAGCCATCCCTCCCGACGGATGTCTATTTTTCAGGTGTTGCCGACGATAAGGAAAATCTCTGGTTGTCAACGGATTGTGGCCTTGTAAGATATACGCCGAATGGCGGGGCGGTCAGGGTCTTTACCGAGGCGGACGGTCTTCTTGACGCTTCCTTCAAAAAGTCGGGAATCCGTCTTTCCAACGGCTTGATTTGTTTCGGGTCGACGAATGGCTTTATCAGTTTCGATCCTTCCGCCATCACCGAAGAAAACTTGTACTCCAAAGTATCCGTCTCTGGAATGATCGTCGGCGGAGAAACCGTTACGAAATTCGGAAATGTCGATCTGCAAAAGAAGATCGTCCTGAAATCGGATGAGAATTCATTCGGATTCCAGTTCGCGCTCCTCGATTCCCCGTTCCCGGCCTCGGACAGAGTTGCTTGTAAGCTTGAAGGGTACGACGAGGAGTGGCGCGATGTTTCCGTATCCAAGTCGGTCAGTTATTACAATCTGAAGGCAGGAACCTATTTGTTGAGAGTCGGCAATACGCCCTCGGAGAGTGTCGCGAAGGTTTCCCACGACCCCATAGTGATTGTCGTAAAACCGCCGTTCTGGGCATCAAAACTGGGAGTGCTGATTATCGCGTTGCTGTTTTGCGCTTTACTGACTTTGATCGGCCTGGCGGAAATGAAAGCGGAGAAAAGACGGAATCATGAAAAGATGCTTGAATTCCAGAAGCGTAGAGATGAGGAGATGGTCAACGAGAAAATGACCTTTTTCTCAAACATCATCCACGAGATAAAAACGCCATTGACCCTTATCAAGACGCCGTTGCAAAAAATCATTTCTTCTGGAAAGTATTCGGAATCTGTGCGGGAGGACCTTGAAGTGATCAGCAATTCTGCAGATTATATGGATCGACTTGTGAAGGAATTGTTGGAGTATGTCCGGCTCGAGAAGCACGGTTATGTCCTCAATCCCGTTGACATTGATATGATTGAGAGGATCAAGTTCGTCTGCTTCAACTTCCGGGAAACGGCAAAAGACAAAAACGTGAGGTTGAAATTTACCCATAGTGATCCATCAATCGTAACGGCCGCAGACAAGGAAGCGGTGTTCAAGATAATGAACAATCTGGTGGACAATGCCGTCAAGTATGCGGAATCGCTTGTTGAAATATCCGCGAAAGTTGTGAGCGATTGTGTCATCGTCAGGATCAGCAATGATGGCCCGAGGATTACGGACGCGAGAAAGGACGAGATATTCAAACCGTTCGTACAGTATTCATCCGAAAAGAAACCTTATTCCCAAAGCTTTGGAATCGGCTTGCCTTATGCCAGAAAACTGGCGGAACTTCACGGAGGTTCACTGAATCTTGTCGATGATTCTGCGTTAACGGTATTCGAATTGAGGCTTCCTATCAAAGCTTCAACTGAATCCGTCCAACGGAAAGTGTTGGATGAAGACCTGGACGTCGCTCCCAACCAGCCATTGATTCTGGTGGTTGAGGACAACGCAGATTTGTTGGCCTATATCAGGAAGACTTTGAAAACGGATTATGCGGTCCTGGTGTCTCCTTCTGCGGAAAAAGCCCTTGAACTCCTCAGGCATAACAGGGTGGATATCATTCTTACGGATATCGCTCTCGAAGGGATGAGCGGAGTGGAGTTGTGTTCAAAGGTACGCAGCGATTTTGAGATGTCCCATATCCCTATCATCGTCCTGTCGGCTATCTCCAGCATTGAAACCAAAATCAAATGTATGGAGAAAGGTGCCAGTATGTACATCGAAAAACCATTCTCAATGGATTATCTGCAAGCTTGCATCAAGGGAATACTTGATCGCAGGGCAACCCTGAAACGGATTTACCGTGAGGGAGGGCAGGTGATCGATCCGGCTTTGTTCAATCTCCCCGATCGGGATGAGGAGTTCCTCCGGCGGCTGGATGCAATGATTATGGACAATCTTGGAGACCCGAACTTTTCCAACAAAGAGTTGGAGAAGGCTCTGTTTATGAGTCACAGCACTCTCAACCGGAAGATGAGAGGCTTGCTCGGGACGACTCCGAATGATTATATCAGGACCAAGCGCCTTTCTGTCGCCGCCGAGATCCTTTCAAAAGGAAATGTCCGGATCAGTGAAGTATGTTATGCGGTGGGCTTCAATTCCCCGTCTTATTTCGCCAAGTGCTTCAAGGCTGTGTATGGCTGTCTGCCTGTCGAGTATCATAAAGACTAAGCGGCCGGTGATGTAACATTTTTCCCATATGGGGAAACGGAATTCCGATAATTGCGGGTAGTCTTCAAGTGGTGTGATGCCAGAGACTATATTTGTAAATAGGCAATAATACGTTGTTGTGGTTGTGATGAAAAAGGTATTGTTTTGTTTGACCTTATCGATGGCCCTGCTATCCTCTTGTACAAAGGATGCAGAGACCGGGCAATGGACGACGGAGCAGGCAAGATCGTGGTGGGCGGCACAGGAATGGCCGGTTGGCTGTTGTTATGTTCCGACATACGCGATCAACCAGTTCGAGATCTGGCAGGAAGACTCTTTCAATCCGGAAATCTTGGATCGTGAAATGGCCCTCGCAAGTAGTATCGGTTTCAATCTGGTCCGGATGTATCTGCATGAGGATCTTTGGTTCGCCGACAAGGAGGGGTTCAAGAGTCGTATCAACCATTTCCTGGAGATTGCTTCATCACACCGGATCAACGTCACTTTCACTTTCTGCACGAACGGCGGAGGAAAGGAGTCCTTGGGTCCCCAGCCTCTTCCAGCTCCGGGTGTACACGGCGGCGGACATTGGTGCCAGAGTCCTTCCTCCGATATCTTATTTGACAAAAACAGGTGGGGCGATTTCAAATCCTATGTACAGGATATCCTCTCATTTTTCAAGGACGATAACCGGATTTTGTACTGGTGTCTCTACAATGAGCCGGAAAATGTGAGAGAAGGCCGTGATTGTCTGGATTTCATGAAAGAGATGTACAAGTGGGCTTGGGAGATTCGTCCCTCGCAGCCGCTTACTTCACCGGTTTGGCTTAGGCCCGGTTTCAAGGGCGCGAAAACGAGGCTGGATATGGTATCGTTCGTTTGCTCAAACTCGGACATCATCACATTTCATTGTTATTACACGCCTGATGAATTGGAGTCTTTCATTGAAATGCTGAGCGTTTTCAAGAGGCCGATGATTTGCCAGGAGTATCTGGCAAGAAATTTCGGCAGTACTTTCGAGGACTGTTTGCCTATCCTGAAGCGGGAAAAGGTCGGGGCGTTGAATTGGGGCCTTGCAGAAGGGAAGTGCGAGTATCGTTTTCCGTGGGGGCATAAACAGGAAGACGGAGAACCGGATGTCTGGTTCCATAGCATTTTCTGGCCGGACTATACACCATATAAAACGGAGGAAATCGACTTCCTGAAAGAAATCAATGCAGATAAGTCTTCGGCAGGCTTGAACTCCAGATACCCATATTACTCGTTATGAAGAGACTGGTACTATTGGTTTTTCTTTTCGCGGTGATCCCTGCAAAAGCGGAGAGCCCGGTAAGAATATGGGAAGGAACCATTTCCATTCCGACATATAGAGTCAATCCTCCGGAGAAAGCTCCGATGTTTGCGCACGATTTTGCCTATCAAAGGGCGAAGCGATGGGTTTACCCATATGCAATGAATGATAATCCGACCAATGAACGGGTAGACTCGACTCACCGGGCATTGTTTCTTGAGAACGACTATCTGATAGTTTGTGTGTTGCCCGACATCGGCGGACGTCTTTTCTATGCAACGGACAAGACTGACGGCTATGAGATATTCTATCGTCAGCACGTGATAAAGCCGCAAAACGTTGGAATGCTCGGTGCTTGGATCAGCGGTGGGGTTGAGTGGAACGCGTTCCATCATCATCGGGCCACAAGTCAATACCCCATTGATTATAAGTTGACTGACAACGCTGACGGAAGCAAGACTATTTGGGTCGGTGAGGTCGAGCATCGCCACGGAATGAGCTGGGCGATCGGATTGACTCTGTTTCCCGACCGGAGCTATATCAAAGTGACGGGACGTTTCTTTAATGAAAGCCCAGACCGGAATTCAATGCTTCATTGGAATAACGTGGCGACCCACGCGAATGAGACTTATCAGATCCTGTTCCCGGAGAGCACTCAAGTTGGAATGTTTCACCACAAGCTCAGCCATATCCACTGGCCGATCGCAAATGAACCGTATAAGGGGAATGAAGATTTTATCGGAGTCGACGTCAGTTTCTGGAAGAATCTTCCTTCTTTGAGAGGTGATTCTGTCTTCATTTATGACCTTCAAGACGATTGGTTGGGAGGTTATGACTATTCCGTGGATGCAGGTACCATTCTGGTGGGGGATCACAATATCAACAAAGGCGGCAAGTTCTGGACATGGGGACATAAAGCATATGGCCACGCATGGGATTGCGTTACCCTTACCGATGAAGACGGCCCATATGTCGAGTTGATGACTTCTGCGTATTCGGATAATCAACCGGACTATTGCTGGATCAATCCTGGCGAAACCAAGGAGTTTACCGCATATTGGTATGGCATTCACGAGATGAAAGGAAAGCGTTTCGAAAACGTGCAATCTTCTGACAAGGTCCGATTGCGGAGCAATCAGGAGGCGACCGTCAATCTTGAAGTGGCCGAGGATGGAGAACTTCATCTCGCTGCAATTACGACGCGCAGATATCCGGATGCGATTCTCAAGCTGACATGTGGCGGACAGGAGATATATCGCAAGACAACAAACCTCTCTCCCAACCATCCTTTCTCGGATCGGGTCAAGGTTAATCCTTCACTCGTTGCTGATCCGACGCAAATCATTCTCAGTCTGTATTCATCCAACGGGGATTTGTTGATCGATCATCATCAGTATGCTCACGATGTCAATACGGCCCTGCCGGAGGACCTGAAGCCGGTGAATCCTGATCCCAAGAGCGTAGCCAATTCAGAGGAATGCTATTACATTGGCTTGCGGAATCTGCAGTTCCACCAGGCACACGTGAACCCGAATGACTATTTTGAGGAGGTGTTGCGACGGGATCCGAATGATGTGCGGAGCAATACCCAGATGGGAGTTTATTATCGCAAAGCTGGCGATTACGAAAAAGCCAAGAAGCATCTCCGTGCAGCCATTGCACGACAGACGGCCAATTATACACGCCCTTCTGATGGCGAGGCGTTGTACAACCTCGGGCTTGTACTCAAGGAAGAAGGCCTTTGGAGAGATGCAACAGACACCCTTTACAGGGCAGTTTGGGACTATGAATATGCATCCGCGGGGTATTTTCAACTGGCACAGATCAGCAATCTTACCGGGAATCCTGCCAAATCGCTGGAAGAAGCCGGGATGGCTGTCAATTACAACGGGATGAACATTGACGCGTTGAATCTTTGCATCACCCTTTTGCGGAATGCAGGAGAAACCCGGAAGGCGTTGGATCTTGCAAAGGAAGTCATTCTGAAGGATCCTCTGAATTATTATGCGGAGTATGAACTGATGAAGATGGGTGCAGTTTCTCCCCAGGAATTCAGGAATCTTCTTCGCGGGGTCAGCGAAAGCTATCTTGACTTGGCGGTCAAGTATTTGAACAATGGTTTTGCGGCTGAGTCGTTTTCTATCCTTGCGGAAGCGGAACGGATGGATTCCTATCCTATTTCGGAGTATTATTTGGGTTACCTCTTGGATTTGAAGGGGGAGACCGAGGCGGCGAAGAAGATGTTCGAGGCGGCGTCGTCCTCTTCGGTTGATTATGTATTCCCGTTCCGGCTGGAGACGGTAAAGCCACTTGTCAAGGCACTCGAATATCTCCCGGGAGATCCGGTTACGGAATACTATCTTGGCAATCTATGGTATCAGAAACGTCCTGAACTTGCCCGTGAAGCGTGGGAAAAGGCCGTTGAAAGAAACCCTCATTTCTCGATGGCTTTACGTAACCTTGGCTGGTATTGGAGATATAAGGATGAGAACCGCAGCTGGAAAGACGCATCTGACTATGAGAAGGCAGTCGGTTATTATCAGAGAGCCATCGCAGAGGATCCCTCCGAGGCAGTGTTCTTAACGGAGTGTGATGAAATAATGGAACTCACGAACGCCCCCTTGAAAGAAAGGTATGCGTTGTTCAAGGACAAAGATTCCGTCTGGGAGACCCGTTATGATTCGGAGATCCGGGCCGTCAGGCAAGAAATCCTCAATGGTGATTATGAGAAAGCATTTGCCAGACTGACTTCCCGTTCCTACAGCAGGCGGGAACACATTGATGACCTTCACGATATTTATGTCGATCTGTGTCAACTGATTTCATTCCGGGCCTGGGATGAGGGGGATGACGCAAAAGCCTTGAAATACCATTTGCTATCTGCGGAATATCCCGAGAATCAAGGATATGCTCATCTTGAGTACTATGGAAGAGACGCACAGATCCTATACTATACCGGCCTGGCTTATGAGAGGCTGGGAGATACCGGAAAAGCAGAAGAATGGTATGCTCGGGCGGCCAGAACGGAAGTAAGGGACCAGGATGCCTTGTATTTGTACGAGAAAGGAAAGTCTTTGGAGAAACTTGGCAGAAAGACCGAAGCAAGAGAACTGTACAAGCACGCCTTGGATTGCGGGAGGATCCAGGTGACGGATTATTACAACACTTTTTTCGAAAGCTTCGGGAGGGGACCTTACGAACAAGACATCAACACGGTCGCATACCTGACTCAGGGGATGGCCCTGAAAGGTCTGGGGCGGACCGGAAAGTCCCGGCAGATGTTCTTGAAATCTCTTGCGGAGCGGAACGATAATGTGTGGGCCAATTATTATGTAGGGAATCTGAATTAGCTTTTTATGGGAAGACGGGTTTTGCTTGCGGTTGTCTTGGCGGTTCTGTCAACGTGCGGATGTGTTGTTGCACAGGACGGATTGAGGATCGTTTGGTCCGAACCGCAATATGTCGTTGATGGCGGATATGCTCGCGTTCATCGCCTGAATGACGGTCGCTTGATGATGGCGTTCGCCTCCTGCTCCAATGGGAATGTCTGCTTCAGCGCAGACAATGGAAGGACTTGGACTCCGAAAGAGGCGGTGTTTGTTGAAACCCTTTCCGACGAGAGAGGTGGGGTGAATGTCTCCAACAGTGAATTTGCTCAACTGAGCAGTGACAATCCCAGTCATCCGGGCAGAATCATCTATGCCGCGAACCTGCGCCCCAAAGGCAATCGTAGTTCCGTTATTCCATATTCAATCGCGATCATCGTATCAGATGATGGAGGAGAGTCTTGGAGCGACATCAATGTGATATATTCTTCAAAGACATGGTCCGAAGACGTTGTGAGAGGGTGCTATGAGCCATTCGTCCTAGAACTTCCGGATGGGACCGTACAGGTGTATTTCGCTGATGAAACGCCTTATTATTCTGAGGGGCAGAATTTCCAGAACATCTCTGTGATCGAGTCATGTGATGGCGGGGATACCTGGGGAAAGATGCGTATCGTATGTTATACCGAGGGATATCGTGACGGAATGCCTGTCGGTACGATCGTTGACGATAGGATTTATCTGGCCATTGAGGCTATCGGTGACAATTCCAGGTTTCATCCGGAAGTGGTTTCATCCGGCATAGAAAACAGCTGGCCTGAATTTGTCGATGGGAAATCTGCGAATCGCTTCAATCCGCTGGAAACTCATCTGGATAGCGAGAATATTTATGCTGGTGCCCCCTACCTTATCCAGACGGACAATTATCTTGTTTTGTCATATCAAAGTTCAGAGGGGGGGACAGAGCCGAACACCAAGCATTCAACGATGGAGGTGCAGCTTTGTCCCAAGCAAGAACTTCGGAACGGGAGATTCATTTCAATGAGATCCAAAACGCGACCGTTGGCTGGTCTTGACCAGACAAAGGAAAAAGCTCTTTGGAATGCGTTATGCGACCTTGGCGATGATGAAATACTTGCAGTCTCACAGTGGAATTCATCCATCTATGTGACACGCGGTAAGATTCTCAATCATTGATCGGACTCCAAAAGGACATCTGACAAGTCTTCCGCAGACCTGCCCCCTCGGACAGAAGACGCTCTCCAGTATCGGAGGGCGTCCGGCGCATAATAGGAGGCATATTTCATTGTTTTTGTACATTTGTCTACACTATACCACCTATTCCATGAAACGCATCATCTCCCTCCTTCTCGCAGCGATGCTTGCCGCCGGCTGTGAGTGCGGCATCCACATTACGTGGTGAATCGTCGATGTAAAGCAGTTCTTCGGGGCTCAGTCCGGTCTGGTCGATCACGTAATCGAATATCTCGCGTGAGGGCTTGAGCATCTTGAGGTCCTGCGAGACGAAGATCTGCCGGAAGGTTTTCTGCAGGTCGATGCCGGCCTTCAGGGCGTCTTCGTAAGTCTTTTCCATCGTGACGCAGCTGTTGTTGGTCAGGATATAGAGATCATAGCGCGACGAAAGCTGCCGCAGCAGTGCGGCTGTCCCGGGCTCGATGGGATTCAGCAGGGCATGGAAACAGCGGCGGATGTCCGCGTCTGTGGCACCAGGGCGGCAGTATTTCCGGCATTCTTCGAAAAATTCCGCCACGCTGATGAGTCCGGCCTCCAGATCCCCGATCATACCCCGCTGGTGGCAGGTGTCCAGGAATTCTGCAATCCGTTCAAAACCCGCTTCCTCCTTGAAGGCGCGGATGCAGCGTTCCTTATCCAGGCTGATCAGCACGCCGCCCAAGGTCGAAAATGATGGCTTTGATCATATCGGCATCCATATTATCACGCGAAAATACGAAAATTTCCTATCTTTGCACCACATCCACGCCCTGGTGGTGAAATGGTAGACACGAGGGACTTAGACAAGATCTTTGAAATATTATTTGTTAAAGACGTAAGTAAGCCTTAACTTTACTGTATGTCAAAATGTAAGTATACAGTTGAGGAGGTAAGGCGGGCTGTTGCGCAAAATTACTCTATTGCCGCTGTTCTTCGCCAATTAGGCTTACGGCCTGTAGGTGGGAATTATAAGACGATTCATCGAATGATCGATGAAAACGGTATTGATAATTCTCATTTTACAGGGAAAGGTTGGAATGTTGGACTTCATTTCAAACCTAACAAGGGACAACGGGATGAAGAGATATTTATCAAGGATTCAACTTATAAATGCTCTTGGAGACTTAGAGAGCATTATATTAAGTCTACCGGTGTCCGTCGATGTGAGAACTGTGGATTAGATGTCTGGCAGGATCAACCTATTCCATTGGAGATTCATCATATAAATGGGATAAACACAGATAACAGATTTGAGAATCTTTGTTTGTTGTGTCCCAATTGTCATGCTTTGACAAATAATTATCGAGGAAGATCGAAATTGAGTGCACTTTCCGAAAGGAGAGATGTAGAATGTCGTAAATTCAAGGAAGCCTTAACAGGTCATGCTGATGGTAATCTTGAGCCGAGCCTCCTTCGGGAGGAAGGTGCAGAGACTAGACACGACACACCTACGGATCATAGATCTATGGTGAAGGAATAGTCCGGACCACAAACAGAGATGGTGGCGAAAGCCATAGTGGCAAGAAAATCCCTTGGCCCGAAACGGCCGTGCGGGTTCGATTCCCGCCCGGGGCA
>JAEEGL015236452.1_pt1 | contig 23574 bp, 16 predicted proteins | sample 9134231 | NCBI WGS metagenome assembly JAEEGL01 (sample SAMN16246548, study PRJNA631951) | gut metagenome | biome: gut microbiome; feature: rumen; material: fiber-attached | host: Bos | place: Iran: Karaj | collected 2018-10
CCTACTACGACGCCAACAAGTTCAGGTTCACCGACCAATACACCGACTTCCTGTCGAACATCATCGGTGCCCCGTACCGCATGGAGTTCACGCAGAAGTTCCCGATTGTTATTCCCGAATAAGTTCGTAGGGGCGTATCGCATACGCCCGCATACGCCCGTCATTGTGACGATTGTAGGGGCGAATAATTATTCGCCCCTACGAAACACGATAAAACAAAATCATCATGGCAGAATTCATCATTGAAGGCGGCCATCGGTTAAGCGGCGAGATCACCCCGCAGGGCGCGAAGAACGAGGCTCTGCAGGTGCTCTCGGCCGTGTTGCTGACCGACGAGCCGGTCACCATTTCCAATATCCCGAACATCCTTGACACACAGCGATACAGGCAAATCCTGTCGCTGATGGGTGTGAAAATCACCGAGGTGGACGAGCACACGTTCATCTTTCAGGCCGAGAACGTCGATTTCGAACAGTTGCGCACCGACGAGTTTGCGCGTTTGTCAACCAAGATTCGCGCCTCCATCATGGTGCTCGGTCCGCTGTTGGGCCGTTATGGCAAGGCCTACTCCGGCAAGCCTGGCGGCGACCAGATTGGACGACGCCCGCTGACCACCCATTTCGAAGGGTTGGAAAAATTGGGTGCGGTGATCACCACCTCCCCGGACGAGAAGTTCTTCGAGCTGGAAGCCAGACAGTTGAAAGGTTGTTACATGCAGCTGAACGAGCCTTCCGTGACGGGTACTGCCAATATCGTGATGGCGGCGGTGTTGGCGGAGGGTGAGACCACCATCTTCAACGCCGCCTGCGAACCGTACCTCTATCAACTTTGTACCATGCTCAACAACATGGGTGCGAAGATTTCCGGAATAGGCTCCAACCTGTTGAAGATACAGGGCGTCAAGAAGTTGCACGGATGCACACACCGTATCTTTCCTGATATGATCGAAGTGGGCAGCTTTATCGGTATGGCGGCCATGGTGCAGTCGGAACTCACCATCAAGGACTGTGCCTGCGACCATCTCGGGTTGATTCCTTACACTTTCGGGAAAATGGGTATCCGCATGGAACGCAAGGGCGATGACCTGATCGTCTATGGACAGGAACCGTACCAGATTTACTCCGACCCGCGAGAGGCCTCCATCCTGACCATCGCTGACGCGCCGTGGCCGGGATTCACCCCCGATCTCATCAGCATCGCCCTCGTGACGGCCATCCAGGCCAAGGGCAGTGTGCTGATTCACCAGAAGATGTTCGAGAGCCGCCTGTTCTTTGTCGATATGCTGCAGTCGATGGGGGCGCAGATCGTGCTTTGCGACCCGCACCGTGCCATCGTGGTGGGACTGGCTCGTGAGAAACGGCTGCGAGCCACCAAGATGTCCTCCCCCGACATCCGCGCCGGCATCGCCTTGCTGATAGCAGCCATGAGTGCCGAAGGCAAGAGCGTGATCCAGAATGTTGAGCAGATCGACCGCGGCTACGAACACATCGTGGAGAGGTTGAATGGCTTGGGCGCGGCTATTGAAAGGTTATAGGTTATGGGTTATGGGTTATTGAAGCGGAGCCGTTTTGGTAACAGATATGCTACTTTTATTCTGTCACTTCTGCTTTTCGGCGGTTGCGGCTCTAATTACCATGCCGAAACATATACCCTAAACACTTCACAGCGCGAACTTGTCCGCAAAGTTGACTCCTTCAAAAACAAGCACCCGGAATACAAACATTTTACCATGTGTAACGGGGAACTTTCTGAGGATGGCGGTCCGGACTATCCGTATGGCTATTCTATGGGTGATTCTTCGATAGTCAGATATGACTTCGCTTTTCAAGTTCCTTCCGAGAACATGATATTTCGCTGTAATATTATGAAATACGACTCCACCAATCGTTCGATCCCGACTTATTTACACTTTTATGCTGTCACTGATACTGCAGTGCGAAACGCATACACCATCAACACAAAGGACTTAAGTAGAGAAGACAACGTTCGTTACAAGAAAACCTTCGAACGTGAAATCCTCGACAATCTGGGTGTCGAGTGGCACCACAAAACTCTCAAGGAATACTGGGAACAATAACTTCACGGGCTCGGTGTTACAGTTGGGATTCTTAACTTGACATTTTTATCACAAATTCTCTAAATAATGAAAAGAACGACATTTAATTTGGCTTTAGCAGCTACTTTTGCATTCTTGATGTTTATCGGCTGCACGAACAACAAGACCCAAACCCAAGAACCGGCTCAGGAGGAGACCGCCGCTGCAGTTTCTTTCGAGGAGGTGCTGAAAACTCGCAGGAGTGTGCGTCACTACGACTCCACAAAGACTATCAGCGAGGCGGAGGTGCGCGAGCTGCTCATTGCCACGCAAGAGGCTCCCTCCTGGGCTAACCAGCAGCCGTCGAAATACTATGTGGCCATGAGTCCCGAAAAGGTGTCGGCCGTGCAGGAACTGGTGGGCGAGCGCAACAAACAGAATGTCGCCGGCGCCCCCGTGCTGATCGTCTCCACCTACGAGAAGGGCAAGTCGGGATTCTTCAACGGCAACCAGACCAACGAGGTGGGTGACGGCTGGGGCGCCTACGACAACGGCCTCAGCAACGCCTACTTCATCCTGATGGCTCGTGCCAAAGGTTTCGACACGCTCATCATGGGCATGCGTGACTCTGAGAAACTGCGGGAACTTTTCAATATCCCCGAAAACGAAGCCGTCATGGCAGTCATCTCCTTAGGTTACAGGGCCGGCGAGCCGAGGCAGCCCACACACCGTCCGTTGGAGGAGGTTGCCCAGTTCTTCTAAGGTTCAGAATCTCAGTAATTTCCCTTTGTCGCAAGGGTCAACGCTGAAGAAGTTGTAGCTGTCAGTGCGAACCACGATGAGACCTCGCTGGTGTGCGTAGTTGTCGGCGTCGTTTTCGTAATTTACGGCTGCAATGGCCACTAATACCTCTTTGTCTGCATATAGCGGAAACAACCTTTTGAACTTTTCCATCTGTTGCAGGAAACGGTCAATGTCGCCCTTCCCGCAACTTGCCTTGACCTCTATGGCGATGGCGGTGGTGTCATTGTGCAGGATTACGTCAACCTCCATGCCCTCATTGGGGTTCTTGGACTTCCGGGACACGTTCTTGGCTTTGCTGTGCATGTCGTAGCCGGCTCTCTGGAACATTTCGGTGGCAGAAGAACTCATCAACCCTTCGATGATGTTGCCGGTGGTGGTTGAAAATCGTGTGGCCAACTCTTTGATTTTCTTGTCTGTCTCCTTCATCTGGGCGTAAGTTTCCCTTTGTAATCTGTCAGTTTCCTTTTGCATTCTGTCGGTTTCCTTTTGCAATCTGTCGGTCTCCTGTTGTTGCATCCTATCCATTACTTGCATCTGGCTGATTCTGTCCAACCGCCTGTCGATCTCTTTCATCCGTTCTCGATGTTCTGCCATGTCACGGTTGGACTCTTCCCTCCAACGGGTGAAGAATTGGTCATAATCGCGAAATCTCTGGACTCCACTCTCCTGCGCTTCTTTTATGTCATTCATCTCTTTCCGGGAGTCCTCCTTCTGTTGTTGCTGGTCTTCTTTCATCGCAGTGAATTCTTTGCGCTGCTCTTCGCGGAGCATGCGGGTTAATTGATTTGTCTCTTTGACCACCTGGTTGGTGTCTTGCGCGGTTTCAATCAGGGTGTCCCATCCGGGTACGGTTTCAGGTGTAATATTTTCCATATTTTCAAGAGTTAAAAATTATATGGCAAATATACAATGAAAAAATAATTTTGTCAATAGTTTTGAGAAATTTTTTTTACTCTGATTGATAGAATGTTATAAAAATATTTTAACTAATCGATTTTAGATTAGTTAAAATATTTTGACAGATTTCGCAAAAAAACAACTATAAATACGCAAACCTGCCGTCGCGTCATGGTGGCTGGGACGGGTTTTTTACTTCTCCCAGCAATTCACGATGGCATGAAGCCGGAGGCCGACGTTGGGGTAATCAATGCCGACTTGGTCATAGTAATTCAGCGAGGAGCAGTCACCGGTGGCAGAGACAGTGTCGCGGATGTAGGTTTTCTCCTGCGGCAGGGAGGAACCAGACTTGAGGTAGATGGGTTGTCCGGCCGCATTCCACAGCACGGAGTCCACTACTTCGTTCTCAAGGTCGTAGGCGCAGGTGCAGTCCACATAGTTGGTGCAGCTGGCCACGAAAAACGCAAAAGAAACCAAAATATAGGCGGAAACGATAATTCTTTTCATCTTTTTGAAGGTTTTAAACAGCGGCAAATGTACAAAAAAAAACGAATACACACAGACAGATGAAATTGACGCTGTAGAGACGTTTCACGAAACGTCTCTACAATTTAAGAGGAAAGATACGATTTTCAGGCAATCAAGAGGTGTTTTTTTCCAGTCCCCAATCTTGAACTTTGAACCTTGAACTTGAACTTTGAACCTTGAAACTAAATTTTTGTACTTTTGCCGCCGAAACCCAAGTGCAGTTTGATATGAAGATCACTGGTATTATCACCACTCTGAACGAATCCAAGAACATCGAGGCCTGCGTGTACTCGCTGCAGCGCGTGTGCGACGAGGTCATCGTCACCGACTCGTGCAGCAAAGACGATACCGTGGCATTGGCAGAAAAGGCCGGTGCACGCGTGATCGTACACCCCTACATTGGCGACGGCCCGCAGAAGAACCTCCCGTTGGAGCGCGCCCAAAACGATTGGGTGCTTAGTCTCGATGCTGACGAACGGCTCACCGACGAGCTCGTTGCAGCTATCCAACAACTTGATTTGGAGCATACTCCGTACGATGGTTTTGCCATCCGTCGCCGCAACTACATCGGTGAACGGTGGGTGAAGGCCTGCAACTGGTATCCCGACTGGCTTGTGCGGCTCTACCGCAAGGACAAGTTGCGCTTCCTCGACCGCAAGCAACACGCCTTCGTGCCGGAGAAGAACACTTTGCGGCTTAAGGCCGACATTATCCACTACCGCTACAAAAACTACGACAGCCTTTTCGCAAAGCCGGAGCGAAACTACAGCTCCCGCGGCGCGAAAATCCTTTATCTGCAAGGGAAAAAGGCCAATGCTTTCTCGCCGTTCTTCCACGGATTGGCGGCCTTCATCAGCAACTACTTCTTCCGTGGCGGCATCCTCGGCGGTCTCGACGGCTACGTGCTTTCCCGCGCCGTCGCCCACAACAGCTTTCTCAAATACGCGAAACTGCTGGAATTCCAAAGGGACAAATCCGTGAGGGAAGCGGAGGATTGGGAATCGGTGTGGTAGTTTGTGAGTATATGTTCAACGCTTAACGTCTAACATTACTTTATTACTGTAATCGAACCATTGAACCTGATGGTTCGCACGGCTCCTTCGTAGTAGAATGTGTAGTAGTAAACGCCATCGGCGATGTCCCCCATCCCGAAACCGCTCTCGGCATTATAAATCTGCTCGTCTTTCATGTATGTTTGGTAGTTTTCCTGGCTGAACACGGTTTTGCCCCAACGGTCCACAATTACCAGTCTGTTTGCTCGGTCGGGGTTCATGTCCTTAATGACGAACACGTCGTTGATGCCGTCGCCGTTGGGCGTAATGACATTCGGGAATACCAAATCGGCCTCAATGGTGACGGGGATGCTGTATTCTGACACACAGTCGTGTATTGTCAGGGTCAGCGTGACCGTGAAGTCGCCCCACTGCGAATAGAGATGCTCAGTTTGGAGTGCATCGGTTGAATCTGTTGCCCCGTCACCGTAATCCCAAATCCAAAAATAATTCATGCCCGAAAGATCCTCAATATTCGTGATGTTCGTGAAATGAATGTCTGGATTCTCCGAGAGGATGGCTTTGTCGGGTTCTGCGAAGAAATTGGGCGTGATGACTGGTGTAATCAGCAGGTGCAACTCGATGACACTATCGCAGTTGAAAATATTGCTATCGGTGCGATATAGAGTGATGAATCCCGGTGTTGTTGTCTCGGACTCTGAAAGGGAGAACCCAAAGCCGTTGTATGCGGCATACTGGCAGGTGGTGTCCGTGAATGTTGTCAGACTTGTCGGGTTTACAAAGAAGTTCATGGTCAGGATGCTGTCGGCCCCGGTATGGGCGGTCAGTACCACTGTCTGCGTGTCGTTGTGCGTGAATGTTACACCGTTCCATACCAGCGGCAGCGCATTGTCGCAGATGACAGAGTCAGCTTCGGCGGTGACATTGTGATGGACGAAGAGGTGTACAGTGACGATACTGTCGCAACCGTCTTGGGTTTGCAACGTGGCAACCTGCACGCCAGGCTCGTTGAAAGTCAGTCCGTTGATATGATAGGGGAGCTGATTTTCCACGATGGTGTCGTAAACTGTTGTGGAGTCGGCGGGCGGTCCCCAATGAACGGTCATGGTGATGATGCTGTCGCACCCGAAGGTGTTCGTCATGGTGGCGGTTTGTGTGCCGAAGTCACTGAATGTGACACCATTCCAAGAAAAAGGCAGCTGGCAGGGCATCAGGGTGTCGTGGAGTTCTGTATGGGAGACCGGATTGACGATGACGTGAAGATGCACAGCGGTCTGGCAGCCGTCATCGGAGACAAAGAGCGTATCCTTGAGATAGACTGTCGGCTGGGAGATGTCCAGATCAGGGAAATAGAGGCTCGGATAGGGAGTCTCCGAGGTGCACAGCACGGCGGCGACAGTATCATAGTTGAGCGGACTGACATGTGCGGAAACGGGTGTCATCGGGACGCTGGTGAAAACGTCGATGCTCCATCCAGAACGGTTGTTAGCCCAGTTGGAATTGAACTTGAAAGTGACTGCAGACTGGTTGACAATCAGCGAGTTTATGGAAGATGTATGGGTAAGGCTGGCTAATAACGTGCTGGGGGTGGGCGTGGCACCGGAATACACGTAAAGCGTGTCCCCGATGGCAATATCGACACTGTTGAACATCAGATCCAGACGAGTCTCTCCAGGGCAGTTGAATGTGTGGATGAGTTGTTCGTTGTCGCCATAGTCCCCTAACTCGCCGCCGCTGTCGTAGAGGCGTGCGCCCTCGCCGGGCAGCAGGAGCGTGGAACCGTTGTACATGTTCACAACATGGTTGAGAGCGCCGTAGGTTGCCGCGCATTGGCCAGCATTGGCGATGGAGACGTAAACGGAGGTGTCTCCTGTCACGTTGTTGACATAGAGGGTGGAATAGTTGTTGGAATTGTAAATGGTATCGCACTGCAGCAACGACTGCTGGCGGTTGTCCTGATACCAATAGACATAGTAAGGTGTTGATATGTTGGAGAATGCACGTAAACTGGCCGTATGGTTATAGCAGGCGTAGCCGTCAACCGTATTGGGAGACACCGGTGCCGAAATGGCCGGGTTGTAAAGCGAAACTTGGACGGTGTCGATGAGGTAGTCGTAGGCGCACCGTGTGTCGGAGATGTTTTCGGGCCAGAACAGGTTGTTCGACTCAATGGGATAGTATTGGTAGATGGTACTGCCGGCATTGGCGGTGAATGTGCTGGAGCCGGTGGCCGGAGCCCCGGTGTGCGCGATGTCAAAGGTCACGGGGCCGTTGCCCTGCACCTGGAAGCCAAGCGTCACCCCGTCGCCGGAACAGACCGTGGTGTCGCTCAGAATGGTGACGGTGGGTGCCTGAATCACTTCGATGTACACGCTGTCCATGACCTGCGTGGCGCAGCCGGTGTTGAACACCTCCAGTGTGTAGTACCCGCTTTCACTTCCGTAGGGGAGATAGATGTGGTTCTCGCGGTCGGTGCTGCTGAAGCCGTTCGGTCCGTACCACTGGTAGGCCACATCGAAGGCAAATGGGAGGGCGGCCAGATGGATGCTGTCACCCTCGCAATGTCCGTTGCCGGAGAAGTTGCCGAACTCCCATGCCAGCGCACTCTGGCTGATAGGTGTGGCCGTGAGGTTGATGTAGAAGCTGTTGTGGCAGGAGTCCTCCACCATCACGGAGAACTGCTGCCCCGCCACCATAGGTACAAGCGGGAAACGTCCCACATCGCTGGTCCCGATGATGTTCCCCGATAGGTCGGGTTGGTCATAAAGGTAGTAGGTGTATGGTTCGGAGCCGTTGTAGGCGTGCGTGGATATGAAACCGGTATTGGAGAGGTTGTCGCATAAAATGGCAAAACCTTGGTTAAAGTCCACATACACAGGGACGAATTCAATGGTGTCATAGTGGTACAGACTTGTGCAACTTTCCCAAGATCGGGTCTCAAACACATATTGTCCGGGGATGGTGAGCGCGAAATTACCGTTTTCATCGGGCCATTCGCTGTAACCTCCGGCAACACCATCCGCCACACGTACCTCGGACCATGTTTCCCATATCTCTTCGTTGGCCTCGTTGTTGTCCACACTCTGGTCAATTGTGAAATAATGCCGATTCATCACCCCTGGGGTCACTTGCACGATTAGTCGGTCACAGACTTGGGTGGTGTTGAAGGTTGGCAGCGTGTCAAGGGATAAAGAGTCATAGTACCAAATATCCGATGTGATATGCGTCACAGTGTCAATTCCGCAGGATGAGGTGATGACAAAAGTGTAACGTCCTGGTGCCAGACAAATCGAATCTCGGACGGTGACCTGCCAGCTGTTTTCATCAATCGAAAACTCGGCATAAGTGTGTTGATTGTTAGGGTCTTGCGTTGTAAAACTCCATTCGCCGTTTTGACAGGTGGCCGTAAAGTTGAATCGGTTGTACAATGGGCTTTCGACAAGCTGCACAGTCATGTTTTTCCGGTAAAGACTGGCATTGATTTCTTGACGTATATATACGTACCGATCCCAGCAACAACCCATCCATCCCCAATCATAGGAGATGTCTCTCGTCTCATAAGGGTAGGGAATGTCTCCGGCATTTTCCACGTCGAATGTGAACACCTCATCGCGGGAAGCGAGAAGGCAGCCTTTGGCATCGGTGACGGTGATGTGGACGGGAATTGTGGTGTCCACCGTAAAGGTTACCGGTGCCGAAAGCCAGCTGAAGTCGTCACTTTCATTGTGGGAGATAAGGGAGGAGTCCACTCCCGACCAAACATCGTACGAAATAGGACAGGTGTACAAACGGGCACCGATTCCTGTTGGCCAGTTGGTATCTTCGTTCCAATCCTGACACCCGCCACACCACCATGGGTCTCCATAATAGTTATATGTCTGGGTTGTCATTCCCGAGTTTGCATGGATAATACAGGTGTCGGGTGTGGTGATCATGTCAAAAGATGTCGGTAACGTATCTTCATAAATGTAAAAATTCCGGTCGAAATAAAAAGCCGAGGTGTAAATGGTGTCGAGACATAAATCCTGAACCTGAAACAAAATAGTGTCACCGTATAACTGGCAATAGTTGCTGATTTGTGGAATGGTGTCCGAAACGTATGACCAGTTCGGATCCCAGATGTTGAAATCTTGGGCATACCAGGAGGTGACATATCCGCCTGGATTGATGAAACGGTATTGCAAAATGCTGTCAAAATAGGCCTTGTCATAGTCGTGAAGCGGCACATTGCAATCTTTTGTGAATTGGAAATACACCACATTGCTGTCCGGGCAGTTGATGTTGTTCTGAGAGGCGCGTCCGATGTGTGTCGGGTGCGCGTCAGGGATGTTGATGGTGAGCCACAAGGAGTAGTCGCAAGAATCAGACACACGGATGCTGTAGTTTCCGACAGGTATTTGGTCGAAGGTATAGTAGTCCCGGAAGTCGGCAAAGAGGGAATCCTCGCCGGACTGTTGCCGCTGGTAGAAAGTGACGTTGCGGACAGTGTCTTGGGCGGTGTTGAGGATGAGCACGCGGTAGGGGAACTTGCCCTTGATGATTTTCAGCTGGATACGCCCGCGGTCGGCGCAGCTGTAGGATGGCCGCCAGCCGCAGAACTCGCGCGGGTAGTTCTCGTCCCACGACCATTCATAGTCGTTACGCGCCTGCCCCGACAGGATTGAGGCCTCCATGTGGTCGTAAGAGGTGGCGACCTCCACGTTACACACTGATGTATCGACTAATACGTAGTCGATGCCGCCACCGGGCAGGGTCACTGGCACGTGCGCGATGACCCCGACACAGTAGATGCCATTGGTGACTTGTATGTCGTTCACCGTGTCATAGTGGATATTGGTGCCGGCACTGGTGTTCCGGTAGTGGTATTGGATGTTGTAGAGCGGGTAAGTGCTGACATCCTGCGCGTTGTGCGTCTGCGGGTTCACCAGGATCTCGTTTCCGTTGTCATCATAAATGTGGATGATGATCCGGCAGTCGTCATAGCACTTCCCCGGCACACTGTTCACCGAAATGGAGTAGGGGAAAGCTGCTGTCTGCCCATAGCCGGTAAAAGTAAAGAGGGTGAAAAAGAGTAAAAAACAGAATCCCAGTGCTGCTGTTTCCCGTTCCAAAACTTTCAGCGGTGAATATTTGATGGAATTGCGTGTCAAAAACGTGTAGAAATTCCTCATATAATTTTTTATGTTCTTTGTTTATAGTGTTTTACATAAAAAGAAATATTTATGTAAATGATTGACAAAAATAATATTTTCTTTAATATAAAACATTATTTTTTTCTTGTTGGACTGCTAAAAGCCAATACCAAGATCCAAAAGCAAAAAAAATGTATCTTTGCCGATTGTTTTGAAATATCACGTAATATGGTAAAACCCTCTATTCCAAAAGGCACACGCGATTTCACGCCCGTCGAGATGATGCGGCGCAATTATATTTTCGACACCATCCGCAAGGTTTTCCACAAGCACGCTTGTCTCCCCATCGAGACCCCGGCAATGGAGAACCTCTCCACCCTTATGGGCAAGTACGGCGAGGAAGGCGACCGCCTGCTTTTCAAGATCCTGAACTCCGGCGATTTTACAAAAGGCGTTGATTTCCAGGATGAAACGCAGAGCACGAACAAATTGGCGGCCCAGCTTTGCGAGAAAGGTCTCCGTTACGATTTGACCGTTCCTTTCGCCCGTTTCATCGTGCAGCACCAAAACGAGCTGACATTCCCTTTCAAACGCTACCAGATGCAACCCGTGTGGCGCGCCGACCGTCCTCAGAAAGGCCGCTATCGCGAGTTCTACCAGTGTGATGTCGATATCATCGGCAGCAACTCCCTGCTCAACGAGGCCGAACTGGTGGAAATCACCGATGAGGTGTTCCGCGCCTTCGGCATCAATATCGTGATGAAAATCAACAACCGCAAGATCCTCAGCGGCATCGCCGAGATTTTCTGCAACGCCGACCAGGTGACCGATCTGTGCGTTGCCCTCGACAAACTCGACAAAATCGGGCGCGAGGCTGTCTGCGCCGAAATGCTGGAACGCGGCATCTCGCAGGAATCCATTAACGGACTGTCGCCGCTGTTCGAACTCAACGGCTTGTCCAATGAGGAGGTCTTGCAGAAATTGGAGTTGATGCTGGCCGGTTCCGAAACCGGACTTCAAGGTGTGGCGGAGTTGCGTAAGGTGTTGGATTATGTGGATAAAATGCAGATAGCCACTCGTTTGGAAATAGACGTGACGCTCGCTCGCGGTCTGAACTACTATACGGGAGCCATCTTCGAGATCAAGGCCTTGGGTGTGGCGATGGGCAGTATTTCTGGTGGAGGCCGCTACGACAACCTCACGGGTATCTTTGGACTGAAGAACATGTCGGGCGTGGGCATCTCCTATGGTGCCGAGCGTATCTACGACGTGCTCAATGAGCTGAACCTCTTCCCGCAGCACATCCTCACGCCAATAACCGCCATGTTCGTGAATTTCGGCGGCGATGACGAGATATACGCCCTGAAAGGCCTGAAAGCGCTTCGTGATGCGGGCATTCCGGCGGAAATCTATCCCGACAACGCGAAAATCGGCAAACAGATGAACTACGCCAACGCCAAAGGCATCCCCTACGTCATCATGGCCGGCGAGAACGAACGCAACCAGGGTGTTTATACCTTGAAGAACATGCAGACCGGCGAACAGCAGGCCGTCACTGTCAAGGACATTGTTGGGATGATCCGATAAAATTGATAATTGAGATTCCCATTTTCGTCATTGTTTATTCATCATTCATAATTATTCTACATTCTATATTATGGAAGAAGAATCCCAAATAGACGAAACCACAACCCCCGCAAAGAGGCACCACAAATTCCGTGTGTGGATGCGGAAGTTCTGGTACGATGTGTTGGCTTATACCCAGCTGAAGGAGGATACGGATTACGAGGCTACGGTCAAGTATATTTCCAGCAGTGTGGAATTCCGGGGGGTGAACCTGTGGGTACTGGCTTTCGCCATCATTGTGGCTTCTGTCGGGTTGAATGTGAATTCCACGGCGGTCATCATCGGCGCCATGTTGATTTCGCCGATTATGGGTCCCATTTTGGGCGTGGGGCTCTCCATCGGCACGTTGGACGAGGAGCTGCTCAGACGGTCGTTGCGTAATTTTCTCATCATGGTGGCCATCAGTTTGGTGACCTCCACATTGTATTTCCTGATCTCGCCGTTGAGTGAGGCGCAGTCGGAGTTGTTGGCGCGCACGCGGCCCACGATTTTCGACGTTATCATCGCCTTTTTCGGCGGTCTGGCGGGCATCGTGGCCACTTCACGTAAGATTCAGCCTTTCACGGTGATTTCCGGTGTGGCCATCGCTACCGCGTTGATGCCGCCGCTCTGTACTGCCGGCTATGGCCTGGCTACCTGGCAGATGCGGTATTTCGGCGGGGCGGCATACCTCTTTTTCATCAATTCGTTCTTCATCGCCTTGGCCACGTTCATTATGGTGCGTTTCCTGGGCTTCCCGCAGAAGCGTTATTTGAACCAGACCCGTCTCAATGCGGTGAAGCGGATGACGTACCTCTTTGCCATTTTAGTGATGATCCCAAGCGTCTTCATGGCCATCAACCTCGTGCGCGAGTCTTCTTTTAACTCACAGGCCATCAAGTTTGTACATGACATTCAGCAGACATCCTACTTTGAAAATGTGCAGCTTATTGACGCGCAGCGTAAATACGAAAAAAAAGAACAGACGGTTACACTGCGGGTTATCGGGAAGCAGTTGACAGTGGAAGATATTGCCCGGATGCAGAATGTTATGCGGACGGAGTATGGTCTTGGGCGTGCCAAATTAGTCATCAAGCAGACAGAAGGCGTGCTTGACATCACGCAGCAGACGCAGTTGGTGGAAGATCTTATCGAGAAGAAGGATGCTGTTATTGACAGTCAGGATTCTACGATCATGGCTTTGCGTGCCCAGCTCGACAAACTGACAGGCTCCTCTGAGAACACCAAGCAGGTGGTTAAGGAGATTAAATCGCAATATAAAGATATTCAACAAGTTGCCATTGTAGAAATGCAGTGCTACGATGCAGACAGTCTTACTGTAATACCTATGCCGGTGGTTTATCTGAAATGGAAAGATGGAACCACCCATCCTGAAGCCGAACGCCGACTGCTGCAATGGTTGAAAGTCAGGTTGAACGTAGAAGAGATTGATGTGGTTGCGGTCAGAAATTAGGAATACAGAAAAGTATGCAAGCCCATCGTGACCTGGGTCATACAATATCCGCGAATTTTATACGATTACACAGTTAAGGGTAAAAAAATGGCAGGATACCTCCTCGTCATTTCAAAGGATTTTGTATCTTTGCACTTTAAATTATCGCTTATGAAAAAATACACATTATTGACATTCTTGTTTGTGTTTATAGCGCTTTGCGGCTTCTCGCAGGCGAAGAAAATCACCGTTGAAGAGATCTGGGACAATTTCTCGTTCTACCCGCGCGGGGTGGCTGGCTATACCGCCATGCCCGTGAGCGATGATTACACCGTCATCAAACGCGCTGGCATAGAACGACATCATTTCAGCGATGGTTCAGTTGCTGGTATTATATTGTCGCACAGTGATTTGAGCGCATTATCTAAAGAAAAACTTTCGGTGGCAGGTATCAGCGATTATGCCTTCTCTGCTGATGAGAAGAAGATTATGCTGGCCTTCGACCAAGAGAGTATCTACAGACGTTCTTCTTTGGCTCATTACTACGTCTATGACATTGAAGGAAAGACGCTTACGCCGATTTCCGACACGGCTCATCTGCTCCGTTTCGCGGAACTCTCCAAAGATGGCTCCAAAGTGGTTTTCGCCCGCGAATGTGACCTCTACTACCAGGATTTGACCACGGGCAAGATAGTGCGCATTACCCGCGACGGCAATCCCAACCACATCCTGAACGGCTTCGCGGATTGGGTCTATGAGGAGGAACTTGACATGTCGCAGGCTGCTTCCTGGTCGCCTGACGGCACCAAAATCGCCTACCTCCGTTTCGATGAGAGCCGCGTGAAGGAATACACCATCCCGATGTACGACGAGCTTTATCCCACGGATTTCAAGTACAAATACCCGAAGGCCGGTGAGGACAACTCTCTCGTGGAGGTACACATCTACGACCTTGCGACTGGCACCGACACCCGCCTTGACCTCGGCGACAACAGCAACTGCTATTTCCCGCGTGTCTATTGGCTGCCCAACAGCCGCGACGCCATCGTGCTGAAACTCAACCGCCATCAGAACCAACTTGATTTCATCCGTTACAACACTGTTACCAAGACGCAAGATGTTGTTTATCAGGATGTCAACGAGAAATGGCTGGACGTGACCGACAACTACTACTTCCTGCAGGACAACAACTCCATGATCGTCACTTCCGAGCGCAACGGCTTCAACCACATCTACAAAGTAACCTTTGGCGGCGAAATCAAGCAGCTGACCGATGGTCAATGGGAAGTGAATGAAATTCAATATGTTAACGAATCCAAGAAGCTGATTTATTATCTCTCCAACGAGTCTGGGGTGCTGAACCGCGACCTCTATGTTATCAATTTTGATAGTAAGAAGATACAGAAAAAATTGTTGACTGCGGGCAACGGTTGGGCGAGCACAGAGTTCTGTCCGAACGGAAACTACTACCGCTTGCAATACTCTGATCTGAATACGCTTCCGAAATATACCATCAACGACAGGACAGGCCAGGAGTTGCGTGTGTTGAACGACAACCAGAACGTGAAGAATACGATGGATGAGTATGGCTTCGTGAATCGCGAAATCATCAGCTTCACCACGTCTGACGGCGTTACGCTGTACGGCTGGATGATGAAGCCCGCCAATTTCGACCCATCCAAGAAATATCCGGTGATGATGAACTGCTACGGCGGTCCCGGCTCGCAGCAGGTGATGAACGCCTACAGCAGCGCGATGGATCTCGCCTTCTATCAGATGTTGGCGCAGCACGGCTACATCAGCGTTTGTGTTGACGGACGCGGTACGGCCACCCGTGGCGACGCCTTCAAGAAGGTGATTTACCAGCAGATGGGCAAATACGAGGCCATCGACCAGATTGCCGCGGCTAACTGGCTCAAGAAGCAGTCATACGTGGATGGTGACCGCATCGGCATCTGGGGATGGAGTTTCGGTGGTTATCTTTCCGCTTTATCGATGTTCCGTGGTAACGGTGCCTTCAAGATGGCCATCTCGGTTGCCCCGGTGACTAACTGGCGCTACTACGACAACATCTACACCGAGCGTTTCATGCGCACCCCGCAGGAGAACCCCGACGGTTACGACCTCAACTCCCCGACAACATACGCCAAGGATCTCAAAGGAAAGTACTTGCTGATCCATGGTACCGCCGACGACAACGTCCATTTTCAGAACGCCATGGAGTTGGTGAAGGGCTTGAACGCTGCCGGCATCGAATACGACCAGTTCTTCTTCCCCAACAAGAACCACTTCATCATGGGCGGGAACACGAGGACGTATTTGTATAACAAGTTGGCGAAATATATATTGGAGAACCTGTAGAGACGAAGTGCACATCGTCTCTATAACGGATCACAAATCATCTTGGCCCTTGGCCTTAAATCTAATCCCTTAACAATGGAAAAACGTTTTTGGAACGAATATCAGAAAGAAATTGCAGATGACCACTTCTTTTACGAAAGGAGTTGCATCCGGCAGACTTTTTTCCCTGGATCGGAGGCGACCTTCCTGAACATCATGCGCAATGATTTGGGAAAGGACATCTATGATTCCTCACACCAGCACACATGTACGGGCATCGGCTATCATGCGGATGTTGTGCCGTTCGAGACGACTATGACCATCGTGGCGCGGCTTTTCTCACTTATGACTGAGCGCGGCTATAAGAATTACGTGCCTTCGTGTGTCACCTCTTTCGGCGTGATGACCGAAATCATGGAGAAATGGAATGAGGACCCGAAGCTTTTGGAGATAGCGCGTGAGTATTTGCACAAAGCCACAGGACGCACGTTTGAGATTCCCGAGAACATAGCCCACCCGTCGGATTTAATCTACAAATTCCGCTTCGATTTGAAGGAGAAGATGAAATACCAGCTCATTAACCGCTTCACGGGCAAGCCGTTGCGCGGTGTGGAGCACATCGGTTGCCATTACGCCAAGATTTTTCCGAAGCATGGCATCGGCAACGCGGAGTTCCCCTACGTGCTGGCCGGTATGATTGAGGCGTGGGGTGGCGAGGTAGTCGATTATCCCGAACGCCGTCATTGTTGCGGCTTCGGTTTCCGCCAGTATCTCGTGCAGGAGAACCGAGGCTACTCCATTGCCAATTCCAAGAAGAAGTTCGAGTCAATGGAACCCTACGAACCTGACTTTATCGTGGCCAACTGTCCGGGCTGTACCATGTTCCTCGACAAATGGCAATACACCATTGCCGAAATGGAACATAAAACCTACGATAAGGAAGGTTACGGTATTCCCGTGCTTACCTACGAGGAGTTGGCCGGTCTATTGCTCGGTTATGACCCGTGGGTGATGGGTATGCAGCTCCACCAGGTGCAGTGCGAACGTCTCCTTGACAAAATCGGTGTCGCCTACAACCCCGATGACAAGTACAAGGGCGTCTCCGGCAAATTGCTGCGGTTACCAGAGAAACCCGAAGTGTTGAAGGTGTAACGAGTTAGCAATTAGCAATTAGCAGTTAGTAGTTAGTAGTTAGTAGTTGAAACGTAAAACCCTCCATATTGTTAAACGGCTTCCTTGAGCAGTCCAGGAGGGACAAGAGCTCGGTAGAGCAAATAACCCCACATAAGCGGAACGCAGTGTGGGGTCATCAGGAAAAAACGAACAAATATGAAAAACATCGCAATCATAGGCGCCGGTCCTGCCGGCATAGAGGCCGCCGCCGTGCTGGCCAGACAACATCAGGTGACCCTTTTCGAGAAGGGGGAGAAACCGCTTTGCAACATTCGCGACAAGGCTTTCCTGTTCCCGGACTTCAGCTCTGCCGATGAGCTGGCCGACAAGTTGGAAGCCAAACTGTCGCAAGAGAACATAACCCTCAAGACCAACTGCGCCGTAACCGCCATGAACCGCACGGGCGACCAGTGGACGCTGACCACTTCCGACGGTGATACCGCTGTTTTCGATTCGGTGCTGCTGGCTACGGGTTACCGCGTGTTTGACGCGCGCCAGAAAGAAGAGCTCGGATACGGTATCTACAAGGGAGTGATTACTTCCATCGAGATGGAGAAAATGATTAAAGAGCAGAAAATCCTCAACAACATGAATGAGGTGCCGAAGCAAGTTGTATTCCTGCAGTGCGTGGGCTCCCGCGACGAGAAGTCGGGCAACCACTATTGTTCGAAAGTTTGCTGCGTGACGGCTGTGAAGCAGGCTATTGAGATCAAGAAGCAGCATCCCGAGACGGAGGTTCATATCTTCTACATGGACTTGCGTATGTGGGGGCAGGGCTTTGAAGAGATGTACCGCGAGGCGCAGGAGAAATACGGCGTGAACTTTGTGCGCGGTAGAATCTCGGAAGCCGCTTCTACGTTCGATAACCGTGTACAAATCAAGGCCGAGGACACTTTGATGGGCAACCCGATGACGATGAATTGCGACTTACTTGTGCTGATGGTGGGCATGTGTGCCTCCGAGGGCACCGCCACCTTGTCGAAATGTGCCGGCATTGATGGCCTATATCGTTTCGCGCAGAGCCGCTCGCCGCATATTGAGGACAACCTCACCGCCCAGCCTGGTCTCTACCTTGCCGGCTCCTGCAAACGCCCGATGTGCATTGAGGACACGATTCAGGACGCGAGAGCGGCAGCCATTACAATTAGTAATTTGTAATTGTTGATTATTTCTTACGAAAGAGCCCCAATATATAGAAACAACTTCTTTAAGCAGCTCAGGAGGGGCAAGAGCTCGGTAGCTAATACCCCACACAAGCGCCGAAGGAGCGCAGTGTGGGGCGGTAACAAAAGAGAAAAATATGAAAAAAATTATCACTTTAATAGCCATCCTCGCACTCTGGAGCATCCTCCCCGCCCAGACAAACTACACTTTCATCTCCCATCACAATGTGGTGAAGGATGCTTACAATTTTTGGGTTTCGGTGCCGGACACTTACGAAGAGCAAAAGGGGGAGATTCCGGTGGTGTTGTTCCTGCATGGTGCGAGCTTGTGCGGTAACGACCTGAACCGAGTGCGCAAATACGGTTGTTTGGACGCCATTAGCATGGGTCGAGACATCAATGCCATCATCATCGCCCCGCAGAATCCTGGCGGCGCATGGAACTCTTATAAGGTATTGGATATTCTTGACTGGGTGACGAAGCAGTATGCGGTTGATACAAACCGTATCTATTTGATAGGTATGAGCTTAGGTGGTTTTGGCACCATTGAATTTCTGGCCAACCATGGGGAGAAGATTGCAGCTTCGATGGAGTTGTGCGGAGGCACCATCCGTAAAGACCTCTGCAAGCTGAATCAGGTGCCGTTATGGATCATCCATGGTACCGCCGACAAAGCCGTGCCCGTTTCCCGCGCAACGGAAATTCAAGAGGCCATGAGAAAGTGCGGAGGCACAGACCTTTTGCGTCTTGACAAGTGGGCGGGAGTCAACCACGGCGCGTTGGCCCGTTTGTTTTACTTGAAAGAAACCTACGACTGGCTGTTTTCGCACTCGAAGGCCGATAACCCGCGTCAAGTCAACAAGGACATAAAGCTGAAAAGCAGCGATATGGCCGATGCGTACAAAGACATTAACCGCGGTTCAAATGTCATCACGGTGCAAAAATACAGCCGTAAGCAGCAAGATACCAACGATATGCGCCGAACGGACGATGGTGATGACGATGAGGTAGTCACCAACAAGGCTGCAGAGCAATCTGACGTGAAATCGGAGGCACCGGCCAATAACAAAGCAGTCGAGAAACCACTCCATCAGCCCCAGCCCGCTACAAAACCCGCCTCCTCGGCTAAATATCACACAGTCAAACAAGGCGACACGCTCTACGCTATCGCCAGGAAATACCATACCACGGTCGATAAGATCTGTAAATTGAACAAGATCAAGGAGACGACGATATTGCAGATCGGGAGAAAGTTGCGGGTGAAATAGTTAGCAGTTAGTGGTTTGGTCAGAGGGTTATAATAATGAGCCAATGATTTTTACCAAAATATAATATCGCTGTTTTTCTCTTATTTTGCGCGTTTGAAATTAAGGATAAAGCGAACAAGCACAATGAGTGCCATTAACGAATGAACCCAACTTGAAAGTGTCCACACTACCATTACGGCAATGGTGGAGTAAATGACATAAACACCAATCATGGCACCTAATACTCCTGTCATCACCTCTTCTTTCTCAACACGTATTTCGCCGTTGCTGTCTATATAGGTTTTTTCCACTGTTTCGGAAATAGGACCACTGGAACCTACACCAATAAAGTGGGCAATAAAGGAACCTAGAAAAGATCCTGTGATGTTGAATGATTTTTTCAGGGCTTCCCAGAATCCCGCAAATCCCGAACTCACATAGCCCTCGGAAACCGGTCCGAAGGCCACAATAATATAGCTGATGAAACAGATGAGGACATATACATGAAATGCCCCGAAGGAATGATGATACATCAGTTGCAGGACAATAAAGGAAATCAGCATGAAGAGTAGCACCCAGCCTTTGCCACGGTAGGCAATGGGTTTCTTGCGGAAGAAAATGTTGAGAATGAGGGATAATGCTGCCAAAACAAGGCACATTCCCGAATGCCACAGGTATTCTTCGTTCCATCCGCGCACGCCATACTTGGTCTCATATCTTTCGGGCATGAAGTTGACAATGGGAGCGGGTGTCTTGAGGTGGGCTTGATGGCCTTTGCCCCATAAAAAGTTCTCTATTTCTTTAACAGACAAGTGCCTGTTATATATGGCGATTTCGCGGATGCCTCCTTTGGCAAGCTGTCGCAATACTAAACGGTCATAGTCGGCGACTGACATTTTCGCCTGATCCACATAATAGTATAGGACTGTGTCAGACATATAGATGGTGTGTTTGCCATCTTTGCGGTCAATTTCCAAGATTAGTAAGTTGTAGGTTTCTTCTGTGCTTCGCAAACGATACCATTGTGTGACTTCCGCTGTGTCGTCTGGTGAGGTCTTTCCCGTGAGAATTAGCGCATGGTCAGCGTCGGTGCGGAAAGGATAATAGCCTACGTCTTCAGCTTGGTCGTGACGGCAAAACCAGAATATTCCTTCCGCATCCGCACGCTTACGGCAATTGAATCCGAGAATGTAGGTCTGCTTTGTCCCGAATTTCTTGCCGGAAATATCCAAGTCAAAGATATAATTGTTGTCAAGCGGCATGCCTTCGTGGTCATGACTATTCAGCCACGGATTGCCGACTTCCCACATTGTGTTTGTTTTCAAATCATAGCAATGCAGCACTCCTCTGTCGCCCTTATGCTTGCAGCCCGTAAAGGCAATCTCTTCATGTTTGAATTCATAATGCAGCTTTTTACCCTTTGACGGATAATCGTAGGCGTATGCGCTTAATGTAATGGCAAGGAAAAAGACATAGAAACAAATAATTTTTCTTTTCATATCTGTTTTTTTTATTATGGGGACCTCTGTTTTTATGCTTTTCCCGCCACACCCCCAAACTCTGCCGAGGTCTGTTAAAACAAAGTTAGAAAATATGACGCTGCAAATTTACATAATATTCCTTCCGTTCGGTCTGTTTTTATTTTTGTTTTTAGCCGCAATCTCGCATTCAATTTCTTTCCATAGATGCTGAGAGAAAGGAAACAGCTGCAATTGTCATTGGAAACGGAGGTCAGAATAGTATTTGATCCATCTGTTTGGGAAAAAGATATTATTCGTATTTCACATCATTCATTTTTTGATATACTGAATTGAAAAAAATGTATCTTTGCCACGGATATACCGATGCATATTCACTTTTAAAATCCCAGCACCGCCACGCTTTTTGTCGGTGCTTTTTTGACACTTAGTTGTATCCTGTATATCGATGAATGAGTATAAAAAAAACTGATTCCTGGTAAAATAGCAAAAACATGAAACTGACCCCACATAAGGCGGAGCCGCAGTTTGGGGCATAAGGAAACGAACGTCCACAGAAGCGTAGTGCAATGTGGGGAAGTGTGACGAAAGAAAAAGAAATATGAGCGAAAACATAAACAATATCAAGCGCCGTTTCGGCATCATCGGGTTCGACCCCGCGTTGGACCATGTCATCGATGTGGCTATGCAGGTGGCCATCACCGACCTTTCGGTGCTGGTGACCGGCGAGAGCGGTTCCGGAAAGGAATCAGTGCCGAAGATCATTCACGCCTATTCGCCGCGCAAGACGAAAACCTACATTGCGGTGAACTGTGGCGCAATTCCCGAGGGCACTATTGATTCGGAACTTTTCGGACACGAGAAGGGTGCCTTTACAGGGGCTGTCGATTCCCGCAAAGGCTATTTTGAGGAAGCTAACGGAGGCACTCTCTTCCTCGATGAGGTCGCCGATCTGCCGCTTTCCACACAGGTGCGCTTGCTGCGCGTTTTGGAAACTGGCGAATACATCCGTGTGGGCTCCTCCAAGGTGATGAAGACTGACGTTCGGGTGGTGGCTGCCACCAACGTTAACATTGCCGACCGCATTGCCAAAGGCAAGTTTCGCGAGGATCTCTACTACCGTCTCAACTCGGTGCCGATCCGTGTGCCCGCGCTGCGCGAGCGTCCCGGCGACATCTACCCGCTGTTCGTTAAGTTCGCCGCCGACTTCTCCGACAAGTACCATTTCCCGACCATCTCGCTCACAGAAGATGCTCAGGCAATGTTGCGTGCTTACCGTTGGCCCGGCAATGTGCGCCAGCTCAAGAACGTAACAGAACAGGTGTCCCTCATCGAGAAAGAGCGGCTGATTACTCCCGAAATGCTGAAACCTTACCTGACGGGTCCCGTCGGGTCCAACCTGCCGGCTGTGATGCCCACAGATAACGAACGTCAAGATAATATGCAGCGTGAAATCGTCTTCAAGTTCATTGCCGAGCTGCAGCGCGAGGTGCAGGAATTGAAATCTACCGTGATGCAGCTGACCCAAAACCCGCAGATACTCGTTCATGGCTCTCACCCTCATCATATCCTGCCCGAAACGCCGATGTCGGATGGCGGGCAATACCCGTTGGTGACGGCACACGAGCACCATGGCGCGGAACCGGAACAGTATGATGATTCTGAGGTTTTAGACGATTCTTCCGATTACTCCATGGAGGGCTTGGAGAAGAATGCCATCATAGCAGCCCTCCGCCGCAACAAGGAGAACCGAAAGCTTGCCGCCCAGGAACTCGGCATCTCCGAACGGACGCTGTATCGGAAGATTAAGGAATATGGAATCTGAATAATGGTTATAGGTTATTGGTTATAGGTTATTGAAGCTGATGAATAGGAAAGGCGATGATACGATGAATAAACGAATTATATATTGTATTGTGATTGCATTTGCGGTGATTTTGTCCGGTTGCCGTATGTCCGTTTCGTTAACGGGAGGCACGGTGGATCCGAGGGCCAAGACCGTGGCCATTACCACATTCCCAAACAACGCCTCGTTGGTGAATCCGACGTTGAGCCAGAGTTTCACAACTGCGCTGAAGGACAAGATTCAGGCGCAGACACCATTGACGATTGTCAACGAGAATGGGGATTATGCCATTGAGGGCGAGATTGTTAATTATGCGGTGAACCCTGCGGCCATTCAGGGCAACGACACACCGGCTATGAACCGCCTGACCATCACTGTGCGGGTGCGTTTTACCAACAAGTTCAATGAGGAGCAGAACTTCGAGCAGACGTTCTCCCGCTATGCCGATTACAATAGTACGCAGAACCTTAGCAGTGTTGAAACCTCCTTGGTGACGGAAATCAGTGACGCCCTTACTGATGATATCTTCAATAAGGCGTTTGTGAACTGGTAGTGCCACCGATGCAGATGAGAATGGATTGAGATGAAAAACTGTTCTTGTTTTGCAATCAAAAGAAAACGGTACTTTCTATAGAGAGAGTACCGTTTCCGTTTGAATCAAGAGCCAAACAGTTTACCCTGCGATGATTCTTGTACCGCAGTTCGGGTCATGCAATTTGCCGGCCTCGGTGATGATGCAGGTCTTGCCGCTCTTTTCGACGTATTGGATGGCGGCACGCACCTTCGGTGCCATGGAGCCTTCGGTGAAGTGCTTCTCTTCCAGATATTTCTTGGCTTCGCTCACCGTGATGGTGTCCAAC
>JAEEGL012346393.1_pt1 | contig 23573 bp, 23 predicted proteins | sample 9134231 | NCBI WGS metagenome assembly JAEEGL01 (sample SAMN16246548, study PRJNA631951) | gut metagenome | biome: gut microbiome; feature: rumen; material: fiber-attached | host: Bos | place: Iran: Karaj | collected 2018-10
GGTTTAAAACTACCATTAACAGTTGATGAACTTAATCCGATTTATCCTGAGGCATCAAAACGTTCCAAAGTTGATGAAGCATTTATGGCAACTGCACAGGAAGAAACTAAAAAGCTTCAAAATGGGGATAAAGAAAATCGTGATATATGGAATAACTTCAAAAAAACTTCTGTGGATGATATAAAAAATACTTTGGCATTGTTGAATGTTAATCTTGATTTGTGGCTTGGAGAAAGTGATTCAAACGATGATATAAATCTTCTTGTTCCAGTATTTCGTGAAAAAGGTTTTACTAAAATATCAGAAGGTGCAGAAGTTATCGATTTATCTGATTACCCAATGAATAATTCGCCTGTTCCACCATTTATTGTTATAAAAAGTAATGGTGCAGTTATGTATGGAATGACTGACTTGGCAACTCTTTATGATAGGGTAACGAGAAAACAGGCTGATATGGTTTGGTACGTTGTTGATGCACGTCAGGCACTTCATTTCCATCAAGTATTTTCTGCTGCTGAAATCACAGGGGTAAAGGGAAACACAGAACTTGAACATCTTTCTTTTGGAACAGTTCTTGGTCTTGATGGCAAACCTCTTAAAACAAGAAATGGAGATAATATTTCATTGATGGAACTTATCAATTCAACACTTTCCGAAACTAGAAAAAAGATTGATGAAAACGAAAAAACAAAATCTTTACCAGAAGCTGAGAAACAAGAAATTGCTCGTGATGTTGGTATTGCAGCGCTAAAGTTTGCAGATTTAGTCAATCCACGCACAACCGACTATATTTTCAATCTTGAAAAGTTCACAAGTTTCGAGGGAAAAACTGGTCCATATATTTTATATACTGCTGTTCGTATCAAATCCCTTCTTCGTGATATAAAGGAAGATTTTGCTAATGCAGATATTGTTCTTTCAAACAAAAGTGACAAAGCATTAGCAATGAAACTTTGCGAGTTTGATGAAGCAATTGAGAAATCATTTGATGCACGTGGAGTTCATATACTTGTTCAATACATTTATGAACTTGCAACAATATTTAATGATTTTTATCATAATTGTAAAATCGGACCAGAGGAAAATTTGGCACTTAAAAAGTCATGGTTAAGGTTATCACAAATGACACTAACTGTGTTTGAAAGATTTGCTGAAATTATAAAAATTAATATACCTGAAAGGATGTAAAAATGTTATATTTAAAAAGTTTTATTTTATTTTTAGTTGCATATTTAATTGGTGCAATTCCAACTGGACTTATTTTAACAAAATTATTTCTTAAACAAGATGTCCGTAAAATAGGAAGTGGAAGTACTGGTGCTACAAATGTGTTAAGGACTGGTTCAAAACTACTTGCATTTTTGACACTTGTAATTGATGCATTAAAACCATATCTTGCAATACTAACAGTTCATTTTGCAATGGTAATGATGTTTGGAAAGCTTTTAACTTCTGTTGCATACGGACTTTATGAAGAATATATTACAATGGCAATTTGTGGTATTGCAATTTTTGCACATTGCTATCCTGTATATCTTAAATTTAAAGGAGGTAAGGGTGTTGCAACTGCATTTGGGACATTATTTTTGTTTTCATCTAAATATGAATTCTTGGGTATGAATTGGCCTGTTCTTCCAATTATTGCATTATCAACATGGTTGGCAGTTGCTTTTATATCAAAAAAATCATCACTTTCAGCATTAACAACAGCACTTATATTGCCAGTGTATGTTTATCATTTCAACGACCTTGGTGGAAGGGATGCGTCAAAGTATCTAGTATATTTTTATATTGGTGCAGTTATGTTTGTGATTTTCCGTCATCATGCAAATATTTCACGTTTGCTTAAGGGAACAGAAAGTAATATAAAATTAAGCAAAGATGATTCTCAGAATAATGACAAATAAAGAAAAACTTGATTGGATAAGATTATTAAGGACTGAAGGTATTGGGCATATTACCTTTAATAAACTTATCTCAAAATACAAAACCCCAAGTGATGCAATTGAATTTTTAAAGTCATTTTCAAAATATAAAATTCCAGACATATCTGTTGCTGAAAAAGAACTGGAATCAGCTGAAAAACATGGTTGTAAAGTATTATTCTCCTGTGATGAGAATTATCCTTTTTTATTAAAACAGATACCAGATAATCCTGCCGTTTTATATGTTTTGGGAAATGTGGATGCATTAAATGCTAAAACTTTTGCAATGGTTGGTTCTCGTAATGCATCAATTAACAGTAAAACAATGACAGAAATTATATCAAAAGATATGGTTGATGCAGGGTATACAATCGTTTCTGGTATGGCAATTGGTATTGATACTTCGGCACACGTTGGAGCACTTAAATCTGAAAATAATAATAATTTAAAAACAGTTGCTGTTCTTGCTGGTGGTGTTGATAATATTTATCCAGCTTCAAATAAAAAACTTTATTATCAAATAATAGAACAGGGTGCAGTAATTTCTGAAATGCCGATTGGAACACAACCACAGGCAAATTTATTTCCAAGACGTAACAGAATAATTTCCGGCCTTTCGTATGGAACAATAATTATGGAGGCAAGTTTAAAATCAGGAAGTTTAATTACCGCACGTTTCGCAATTGAACAAAACCGTGAAGTATTTGCTGTTCCAAATTTTCCACTTGATCCAAGGGCTGGTGGAACAAATATGCTTATTAAAAATGGTGCGAATTTGGTTGAAAATGCAACAGATATAATTTCTGTAATTGGTGGAATTTCAAAAGAAAATTTTTCAAAAAATGATTTATTAGATGGTATTTGTGAAGAAACACTTTCTTATCTTCCCCAAGATAATGATGATATCGAAGCAAATGATTTACAAGGAAGAATTTTATCACTTTTGAATTCGACTCCTATTTCAACAGACAGTCTTGTTCGTGAACTTTCAGAATTTTCACAAAATCAAATTTTAGATGCATTATTAAATCTTGAATTGGATGGTAAAATTTCTTATCCAAGTGTTGGAAAAATTATTTTGAAATACAGGTGAATGAATGAAAAATTTTAAATCAGAATTACTTTCTCCTGCTGGAAGTTATGAGTGCGCCATTGCAGCATTTACCTATGGTGCAGACGCTATTTATTTAGGATTAAAAAGTTTTTCTGCTCGTGCTGATGCACTTAATTTTTCTGCTTTGGAACTTGAAAATATTACAAATCTTGCTCATTTGCTAAATAAGAAAGTATATGTCGCAATAAATACCGTTATTCAAAACAAAGAAATTCCTGAACTTATAGAAAAGTTATCCCTTGTCGATAAAGTTGGTGTTGATGGAATTATTTTACAGGATTTATCTCTTGTGAATTTGATAAAGAAAAATTTTCCAAATCTTATTATGCATGGAAGTACGCAAATGGCTGTTCATAATCTTGAAGGTGCCAAAATGCTTGCCGATATGGGATTTAAAAGAGTTGTCCTTGCACGTGAATTAAGTTTTCCTGAAATAGAAAATATTACAAAAAATTGTGGTATAGAAACCGAAGTTTTTATCCATGGTGCATTATGTTATTCATACAGTGGTATTTGTATGTATTCATCATTTGCTAAGGGTGAAAGTGCTAATCGTGGAAAATGCACCTATCCTTGTCGAAAACTTTACAATGGAACACATCCTTATGCGATGAAGGATTTGGCTTTAAATGAATATGTTTTAAAACTTCGTGATATTGGTGTTGCCTCATTAAAAATAGAGGGCAGAAAAAAAACAGCATTATATGTTGCCGCAACTGCTGATTATTATCGCCGTATTTTGGATGGAAAAGATACGAAGGGTTGTCTTGATAATATCAAAAGAATTTTTGCTCGTCCATATACAACTTTGCATTTCAATGGTAAAAACAAGGATGTAATTGACAGGGATTTTTCCGGTCCACGTGGTTTATTGCTTGGCAAAATTGAACGAATTAAGAAAAATGTAATTACTTTTAAACCTTCATTTTCTATTGAAAAACATGATGGAATAGCTGTGGAAATACCCGGTATTGAAAGACCTTATGGTTTTGCAATTGATAAAATGTGGGTAAATGAAACACTTTCCTTTACGGCAAACAAGGGGGATAAAGTTGAAGTTGCTATACCTAATGATGCTCCTGAATTTAGTGTTGGCGCAAATATTTATTGCACATCTTCACAATTTGTGAAACATTCCTATTCATTTAAGGAAAACGTACTTTTAAAAAATATAACAAAACAAAAAATAAATATACATGTCGAAATTGATTCGGATTATATAAAGGCCGAAGCCAATGGCAAAAGTGTTATTGTTAATGATATTTTTTCACCAGCAAAAAATTTGAATAAAATGAAAGAAGGTGTTTATACTGCTTTTTCAAAACTTGGTGATACGCCATTTGATTTGGGTGTTTTAGATTATAATAATAAGGGATTTTTTGCGCCTATATCTTTGCTTAATGATATTCGTCGGCAACTTGTTGAAAAGTTAACAGAAAAAAAAGAATATATTAATCCAGTTATAAATGTCCCAACCGTAACTGGTACATCAGATAAAACTGGATATGTAGTAAAAGTTGATGATATAACTTATCTAGATGGTTTTACAGAATCTGATATAGATAAGGTTTCAGAATTTATCATTGATATTTCATGTGATATTGAAAAAATTAACGACAAAATTCCAATGAAAAAGATAAGAATTTCTTTACCTGTGATTACAAGAAATGCCCTTATGCCGACAATTAAAGAAGGTATAAAAAAATATTTACAAAAGGGTTTCACAAAATTTTCTGTTTCAAATATCGGTGGTATTTATTTGATGAAGGAGTTTGATATAATTGATTGGATTTGTGATTATTATTTGTATGCTTTAAATAATTACTCTGTTGATTTTCTTCTTTCATTAGGGGCAAGACGAATTACTCTTTCTCCAGAAGATAGTTGTGAAAATATAAAAAGTTTATCTGATAATTTTGGTTCAAACATTGATTTACTTGTTTATGGAGATGTGCCATTATTTATTTCTGATAATTGTTTGGGTGATTGTAAAAATTGCCACAGCACAGATACTGTTATTATAAAAAATTGTCGACATTATGTAATGGATAAAAATCCATTTTGTATAGTTAATAAAGTTTATAATTTAAAAGTTAAAAATTTAAGATTTGATTTTTGTTATAAGAAATATGACGCACAATCTGTTAAAAATATATTTAACAATTTATGTAATAATCAATGCCCAAAGAATATAATTTCTGCAAATTTTGAACATGGGTTTAAGTAAATTATTTTAAATAATCCTGTAATTTTACAAATTTAAAACCTTGTGCTTTTAAAACAGGAAGAACAGATTTTAATCCTGCTCCAGTTTCCTTCTCTGGGTGATTCGCATGTGCAATAATTATATCCCCAGCTTTTGATTTCAACAGTGCATTTTTAATCTGTTTTTTTGAATATGTAGCCCCTGCATCACCAAGAATATTAAATCCAACTGGCATAAATCCCATATCATAAATTTGTGCCACCGCATATTCATCATAGTATGCCGTTCCAGAGCGGAAAAATTTTGGACGTCTTCCCGTTAATTTTTCAATTAAGTCAGCATTTACAACTACTTCATTATAAAGTTCTTCGGAATTTTCACTTCCCTTAATTTTATAAATTGAATTACCGTTAACAGAAGCAGGAATATGCCGCCATCCATGATTTTCAATTTCAATAAATGGATTTTTTGTAAGTTTTTCAAATTTTTCAGGATACTTTTTTATCCAACGATAATTTACAAAAAGAGTAGCAGGAATCTCGTTTTGTGCTAAAAAATCAATTAAATTTTCATCTAAATCATCATTTTTTGACCCGCATAAATCAAGGGTAAGTGCCAAAACTTTCTTATTTGTTGGAAGAGTTTTTATAACACCATCAATATTTTCGCTCCATTCTTTCGGTTGAACATTACTATATTTTTTTATGATAGTATTTTTATCTTTTTTTAGATTATTTCCAATACAACCAGAAATAAGAAATAAAATAATAACTATATTTAAAAGTTTTTTCATTTATCATTCCTTTTTTATAAATTATTACCAAGTTTATAGATATCATTTATCCCTGTAAATATAAAAAGTTTAATTTTATTGATTTTTGCCTGTTATTGGACTAAAATCTAATCCATAAAAAATAAAAAAGTATTAGAGGCTAAAATGAGTTATATTGATAAGATTTTTCCAAATCCACTTCCAACAGTTGAGGAGTTAGAGGCAAAATACAAACGTCGTGATTTGCCCGATGGGGCAAAGGTGACCCGTGTTGCACCAAGTCCAACTGGATTTATGCATATTGGTGGAATTTATGCGGCCCTTATTAATGAACGTCTTGCCCATCAATCCGGTGGCGTTTTCTTCCTTCGTATTGAAGATACTGATACAAAGCGTGAGGTAGAGGGGGCATCTGAAATAATTTATTCATCGCTTGCAAAATATGGAATTATGGTTGATGAAGGATTTGATGAAAATGGTAACGAAATTGGTGCCTATGCTCCATACAAACAAAGCGAACGAAAAGAAATTTATCAGGCATATATAAAACATATGCTTGAAATTGGAAAGGCATATCCTTGTTTTGCGACACAGGAGGAATTGGAAACCCTTCGTAAAACTCAAGAAGTATCTGGAGCACGTCCTGGATATTATGGCCGTTGGGCGAAATATCGTGATTATCCAGTTGAAAAGATAGAAGAAAAAATTGCTGAAGGTGTTCCTTTCGTTATTCGTTTCAAAAGTAATGGAAACTATAACAACAAAATTGTTATCCAAGATGGACTAAAGGGTAAAATCAATTTCCCTGAAAATGATTTAGATATTGTGATTATGAAATCAGATGGTCTTCCAACATATCATTTTGCTCATGCTATTGATGATCATTTAATGGGAACAACACATGTGATTCGTGGGGACGAATGGATTTCATCACTTCCTCTTCATATCCAACTTTTCAAAGAACTTGGATTTAAAGCTCCTAAATATACTCATATTGCAACTATTCAAAAAATGGATAATGGTTCACGTCGTAAATTAAGTAAGCGTCATGATCCAGAGGCTAATATTCTTTACTATGATGAGGTTGGTTATCCAAAACAGGCAGTGCTTGAATACTTGCTTAATCTTGCAAATTCTAATTTTGAAGATTGGAGAAAAAATAATCCAGAAAAATCATACAAAGATTTTCCTGTTTCAATTAACAAACTTTCTCCAAGTGGAGCGTTGTTTGATTTTGTAAAATTGAATAATATAAGTAAAGAAATAATTTCTAAAATGACAACAGATGAAATTTATTCTGCTGTTTACAATTGGGCCAAGGTAAATGATACAAGTTTACTTTCGTTGATGGATGCAAATTCTAATTATGTAAAGGCGATTCTTTCCATTGAACGTACCGGTGCAAAAAATGCAAGAAAGGACGTCGCAAAATATTCAGATGTTCCTGCCGAGATTGAATATTTCTTTGATGATAAGTTTTCAATTTCTGATGAAATGAAGGAACAGATTCGTTCAGTAAAAAATTATCGTGAAATTGTAAATGCCTATATTCCAATGTTCAATGAAAACGATACAAAGAATGATTGGTTTGCAAAAATGCAACAATTGGCTGATAAATTCAATTTTGCAAAAAGTGGTAAGGATTACAAGGCAAATCCAGAATCATTTAACGGCGATATTTCAACATTGGTTAAGGTTTTTCGTATTCTTATTACCGGAAAAACACAGACACCAGATTTAAGTGAAATTCAACATGTAATGGGTAAAGATAGGGTTCTTACTCGTTTAAATGTTGTTAATAATATATAAGGTTTGATTATGAAGAAAAATTTATCATTTTTACTTGCATCATTTTTCGGAAGTGGTTATCTTCACCCGGCATCCGGAACATGGGGATCACTTGCAAGTTTTATTGCCATAATTCCTGCTGTATATTTTTATGGAATTTATGGTGTGTTAATTTTTTCTTTTTTATCATTTACAGTTGGTTGGTTTTCAAGTCGTATTGTCCTTCGCTATACCGAACATGATCCAAGTTTTATTGTTATTGATGAAACAGCAGGGCAAACAATTACGTTTTTGTTTGTTGCAAATATATTAAAAGGATCTTTCAACTATTGGTATTTATACATAATTGGATTTTTATTATTTCGTTTGTTTGATATAACAAAACCATTAATAGTCGGTTGGGCTGATAAAAAACTTGAAAATGCTTTGGGCGTAATGCTTGATGATATTTTTGCAGGATTATTTGCATCAATTTTTCTTTATATTACAACACTTTTTATTTAATAATTTTTATTCCCTCCACCAAAACATCCAAAGGAAGTTTTATTGTGTAAAGCAATGTTAAAATTGGCTCCCGAATAGCTTTAAATACAAAATTTAATACAAGAGATATTTTGGAAAAATGTTTTTTGATTTTGGATATAGTTTTTTGTATTTTTTTATTGTTTTGAATTTGTAAAGATTTTGAAATATTAAAATTTTCATCACTATATTTTTTATATGCAACAATGAAATCATAGAAATAAATAAGTGAACTGTTCTGAAGAATATTTGGATATTTAAGGTTGAAAAAAGAAAATTTTGGCTTGTAATCAAGGATGATAAAATTATTAAAAATACTCCTGTCTGATATTTGAATAAGTTTTTTTGAATAACTCATATAATTACTAAATTTAAAATTTACGCCATTCTTTTTAAGGGTTGTTATCCAGATATATTGTTCTGCATGATACCTTGTTAAAAAATCTGGAAATATGTCGTTTGCTGGTTTTTTATGAGTTTTAAACCATTGACTTGTTTCTGGTTCTGGCGCAAGCGGAATATTCCACATTTTATATACATCTTGCCTAAGTCCAAACATAACCCAATCTGATGGATGAAATAAACATTTCATTTGTGATGAAGAATTTCTTGTATAAACATTTGTGATTATGATTCTTTTATCAAAAATTTTATATTTAACATCTCTTTTTGGAAACATATCAAAATACTTTAAAAAATTATGATTAAGTAAAATTGTATCAGACCTTAATTTAAGCACATATTTTCGTTTTGCATTTTTTACCCCATTGAATGAGGATACAATCTGTCTGTTAAGATTGTGTTTTTGACCATTAAGCCGAAATGAAATTGCACCTGGATCATCATTAAAAATAATTTTATCACAATCTAAATTTTTTACATTACTTCTCCTCCATGTTGAAAGTATTATTTCAGAAAAAGGAAGAATTTTTTTTACACTTTCAATAACTTTTTTTGTTTCATTTGAAACGACTCCTTGTATTACAACAGAAATTTCAGAAGAATTTATCATTTACTTATCCACTTTTATATAATCTTTTATCAAACTGTCCCTTGGCAAACTTATTGCAATTCCAGAGGGATAGGGGTTTGTAGGGGCAAAATCATTTATCAAAACTCTTGCAGAATGATTAAGACCCATAATAATTGAATATGGCTTAATGCCAAGGGATAAAAGAATTTTTTCCAAATTTTTTCTGTATTCTTCACTACGGGATGTGGTTATAATTATTTGGCCACCACTTTCCTGAAGTTTAATTATTTCACGAACGTTTTCATTAATTATTTCTGTATTATTCAACCAATTGATTTTGCCATATTTACCACTGTTTTTGAAGATTACACCATCAACATCAATAAAATAGGTCCTATATTTATTTTGTTCGGCTATCCATTCATTAAGTGTCCCCCAATCTTTATAATCAACAGCTTCAATATACTCAAAAATACTTTTCTTTTGAGATATGATATAGGAAATAATATGACTGATAAAAAGTTCATTTTTTATATCATTTTTCAAAAAATATTCAAATGTTTTTTTGAATTCAATTGTATTTTCAAATCCATAAATCCCAAGACAAATTATATTTGATACTATTTTCTTTTCTATTATATCCTGAGTAATATTTTGATTATTAACTATTAAAAAACTTTTTTCTGGGATATTCGATATTTTCGGATGTTTATGAATATCAAATCCGACAATAAAATTTTTGGGTTTAACAGGAAGATTTACATGCACAAAATTATCAGAATCCTTTACGATGAATGAACCATTAATATTCATTTTATCAATGGTCCTATATACAGTTTCACTTGCACTTTTAGTCGAATTTTCCAATATACATATTTCAACTTTTTTGTTATTTTCAAACACTTGCTTTAAAATTAAATCTGCTTCGTATTTTAAAATATGTTCTTTTAAAATAGTGATAATAATTTTATCAAAAATTTCAAGATTGATTCCTTCAATTGCCTTTTGAATCATCAATTTCCCATCAGGATGTGTAAGCATCCATTTTGGTTTCATATTTGGAAAACGTGAAGATTTTCCTGCACATGGAATAATAATAGTTTTCATAATGTTACCTCCATTTCATTTATTTTTTTTAAAATATTTTTTAAGGCATTATATATAAATTTTTTTGTATTTTTATCTTTTGTATATGGAATAATTCTTATTAAATTCAAAAGCAAAATTTTATATATTTGTAATAAAAATATTTTGCCATTTGATAAGGATAATATCATTTCTGATAATGTTTCTTTTGCAATCAAAAGCCTTATATCTCGATTTATATCTTTGTTCATATTTCTAAAGGCCCATTTTGTTTCTATATCTTGAAAAATTTTTGCTACATCAATCATCCACGATGAAAAAAAAGTATCTAAAAAGTCTATTAAATATATTTCATTATTAGTGGAAATAATTATATTTTCCAAGGTTAAATCACCATGGGAATCACTTTGCAACACATTATTCCAATCATTATTTTCAAGTAATTCAAACGCTTGTTTTAAAATTATGTTTTTATGTCTTATAGCAGTTGAAAGTTTATCAATTTTTTGTTTAAAAATTTTATTAGCCGAGAAGTTTTTAATTGATTCATCAATAGGTAAATTTAGAAATAATAATTTAATATATCTGATTAAATCTATTATTTTTATATACCCTATATATTCACTGAAAGTTATACATGGAATGTATTCCATGTCAAAATAAAAAAGATTATCTTCAATTCCACATCCAAATATTTCAGGGGTTTTTGCAATTTTCAAATTATACTTTTTTTGTTTTATAAACTGTTTTTTAAGTCTTAAATTATATTCCACAGATGATGATTTCTTTCTTATAAAAAGTTTTCCTTTTTCATTGGAAAAAAGATAAATTTTACATCCGGAATGCCCACTTAAATTTTTTATAAATTTTAGCATGTCTTTGATACAATTCTTAATAATTTTATTACGTTAAAAATATAAAAATCGGTAAAATCTTTTGCCTTTATAGTTTTAAAAAATGGAACTCCAAACAAAGAGAATTGTTTTGAAGATTTTGTGATATTAGAAATTCTTCTATTAATTTTAAATTTTACTTTTTTATTTAATATTCTAACAATATTTTGTGGAATAATTTTTTTAATCTCAAGTTTTTGTATATCATAACTTGAAATATTTATACCAGTTTTTTGAAATAATTCTTTATATAGTTTAAACATTTCAAGATGTACATTTTTTATATCACTGGATGTCCCACCTGTTTGAAAATATACAATGTATTCTGGAATGTAAATATACTTTTTGTTTTCCAAAAATAGTTTTAAAACCAATTTGTAATCTGATACAATTTTATATTTTGTATCAAATAAATTTTTCCTAAGTATATCAGATTTTATAATCATAGATTGATGTGAAAATGGCATAGTTAAAAACAGATTTTTAACATTAGGAACTTCTTGTAAAATACCATTAACAATATTTCCATTGTCATCAATATATTTCGTCATACCAAATGAAAAATCAGCATTACTTTTTTCCAAAGCAATTATCGAATTTTTTATTGCATTTTCATCATAATAAAAGTCATCAGAATTCAAAAATGTTATATATTTACCAGTGGCTTTTTTAATACCATTATTCATTGCTTCATAAATGCCATGATCTGTTTTTGAAAAGAACAAAACATTCAAAGATTTTAAAAAATCTTTTGTCCCATCAGTCGAGTTTCCATCAATTACTATATGTTCTATATTCCCATAATTTTGTGATTTTATACTTTCAATCATATGTATAAAATTTTTTATCCGTTTATTTTCAAAAAGGTTATAAACGACAGTAATAATTGAAATTTTTGGACGTATCATTTTTAACCTTTTTTTTGAATTTTTATTAATGGCAATATATCAAAAAGATATAATTTTAAATTATTATCAATTTTTACTATTTTTAAAATTGTAAGGATTCCAAAAATTTTAAATTTTATTTTTTTATCATATTTTTTTTTATCCTCTACCACCCATTCCACAATATTATTATTAAATGGTTTAAGTGTATAAACATCCTTGAAAAAAGAATTAGCATATAAAACAGTCATATTAGAAATCTTACTTGCTACCAAATCACAAAGGCCATTTCTTATACTGTAAACACTGTGGCAGGTAAGCATAATTGCAACAGTATCATACAAGTCAAAATTAAGATTTTTTATTCCAAAAATTTTATTTTTTTTATTGTTTACAACGGTAACTGTCTTAAATCTTTTATTAGATTTTATTATATTTTTCCATATTTCTTTGTTCCTGATATTTATAGAATTAGCTTCAGGAATAAGAACCACAATATTCGAAACAGGTGCAATTTTTTCAATTTTCTTTTGTGCTTTTTCAGAAAGCTTTGGATACCAAACAGGAAGTTTAATTTTAGTTTTTTTTGAAAGCATAAGAAATTTTTTATACCATTCAATAAATTGAGTTTTATTTCCTGTTACGGATGTGTTTATTTCATCAAATAAATATAAAAGTTCTTTGTGAAATTCAGGATGAGCGATATAAATTTTTCCAATGCATGGTTCCGGTGTTGCATCTCCCAACAGAAACAAATCTAAATTTTTCATATCTATAATTGAAAAGTCTTTTATCCCATACATATCCATAATGATTTTATGAGAATCCTTTATCAAAAAATGAATTTTACAGTTATATTTTTTTTCTAAATCAGACTTAAACCCACACAAAATCATCGTGTCGCCAAGACCATAAGGTGATAAAAAATACATCTTGTTCTTTTCAATTTTTAAATTCAATACTCCACTTAATTCCATTTTTCATTCTCCACAAATTCAATAGCATTAAACATAGAAACATCAGCATTTTGATACTCATGTTGTCCCCAACGACCAACACCAAATATTCCAATTTTCTTATAATGTTCCAAAATATTTTTAATTGCGTTTGTATGTCCAATAACCGGTATTGGATATGCTGCATCAGTTGTATAGTTATAAAGATTTATTGCATCCAAAACTTCTTCTGTTCCGTTAAATCTTTTAAGATTCGTTTCAACATACATTCCATTTGGTTTAGAGCTTTTTGCAAAATTATGTATATAAAATTCCCTGTGATAATTTCGTTTTATATCTGGCACATATCTCCAATGCCAATTATGAGAATATTCCTTTTCATAAAGTGAAATCACAATTCTGTTATATTTAATTTTTTCAAAATCATTAAGAAGATTTTGTGGTTTCCCCAATGCATTATAAAGGTCATTCCATGGTGTTGTGTTTATTATATATTTCGTTTTAAATTTCTTATTCACAATCCAACTTTTATCATCAGCTTGTTCGATTTTTTCAACTTTTGAATTAAGTAAAACATAATCTTCCTCACCATGGTAAAGAGCATCAAATATTCTTTGGAAACCGCCTTTTTTCGGATAATAAAAGTTTATATGTGCTGGAAATTTTGATGTATCCTGTTTTTTCTCCAAAGAGTATTTTAAAATTTCACTGACATTTACCCTTGGAATTTTATAAAGCCAATCAATATCCATTTTTGATGGATCAACACCCCAAAGTTTTGTATTGTATGGAAGCATATAATTATCACAAATAAGATTTCCAAGTTTCCATCTTATCCATTCTTCATAATTTTTTGGTTCAGGAAAATTTAATGCTTCACCATTCCTTATAACCGAGATAAGATATAGTATTTGTTTATCAATAGGAAGTTGCCATAAATTTGATTCCAAAGGGTAATCAATGGTATTTTCGCCAAGTCTGATTTTAGAAACTCTTGGTATATAATTAAATTCGGATTCAGGTATGTATTTAAAAACAAAATCAAAAACATCCTTGTATTTTGTATGAAAAAAATGTCCCCCACCTATGTCAAGAATATGTCCGTCAATATTTTCGGTTCGGCAAAGTCCACCAGCTTTTTCTTTTGCCTCTAGAACCAAAACATTAAATCCTTTTTGCCTTAGTTTTTTAAGTAAAGTTATTCCAGTAATTCCACCACCAATAATTAAAAAATCCAACATTTATGCTTCTCCATCTTCATATTGTTTAAAAAATTTTTTTATACCATCACGAATATCAATTTTTGGTTTCCAGCCCAGTTTTTTTATTTTCTTATCGTCCATAAGTTTTCTGTATGTTCCATTTGGTTTTGTCTTGTCATATTCAATTTTGCCATTAAATCCGACTATATCCTTTACCATTTCGAAAAGATTATTAAGTTTTATGTCACAGCCAGAGGTTATATTTACAAAATCGCCAATATCAACAGTATTTTTTGTTTGCATAAGATATATACATGCATCAGCTAAATCATCAGAGCACATAAGTTCTCTGTATACAGATCCATCTCCCCAAAGGACAACTTTATCTTTAAATGCACCAACTTTGTTTAATGCATTTTCAATAGATTTTTTTGAATTGAAATCAATTTTATCATCTATTCCAAAACCAAGTTTTCGTTTTTTCAAATCCATTTTTATTTTTTCAAAATTATTTTCTGATAAAAGTTTTGATAAATAAAAACGTCTTATAATCATAGGAAGAAGGTGAGCAGTTTCCATATTGAAATTATCACCTATGCCATACTGATTCGTCGGCATAACAGAAATAAAATTAGTTTTATATTGTTTATTATAAAATTTACAAAGTTCAATAATAGCAATTTTTGCAACAGCATATGCCTCATTTGTTTTTTCTAATTCTCCAGTTAAAAGATATTCTTCTGTTAATGGTTGAGGAGCGTTTTTAGGATATATACAACTTGATCCAAGATTTAAAAGTTTTTTAACTTTTGATTTATATGCACTGTGTATTACATTAAGTCCAATCATAAGATTTTTATATATAAATTCGGCAGGATAAGTCGCATTTGCTAAAATACCGCCAACTTTTGCTGCACATAAAATTACATATTCTGGTTTTTCCCCCATAAAAAATTTTTCCACGTCTTCTTGTCTTGTTAAATCAAGTTCAGATGAAGTTTTTGTAATAATATTTTTATATCCTAAATCTAAAAGTTTTCTGTATATCGCAGAACCAACTAATCCAGTATGTCCGGCCAAGTAAATTTTTGAATTTTTATCCATAATATTCTCCTATTTTGGTCTGTATCCATTATCAATAAGAAGTTTTTCGCGTTGTGCTTCTTTCATATCCTCATCAACCATTTCTTTGCAAAGTTCTTCTAATGTATACTTTGGTTTCCAATTAAGTATTTTGTTCGCTTTTAAAGGATTACCTTGAAGAAGGTCTACTTCTGCTGGTCTAAAATATTGTTCATCAATTTCAATTAGTATTTTCCCAGTTTTTTTATCAATTCCTTTTTCATCAAGACCTTTTCCTTTCCAAACTATATCAATCCCAAGATTTGAAAAAGTCATTTCAATAAATTTTCTTACACTGGTTGTAATTCCTGTTGCCAAAATATAGTCATCAGGTTTTTCTTGTTGTAAGATTTTCCACATTCCTTCGACATAATCTTTTGCATGTCCCCAATCTCTTTTTGCATCAATATTTCCGACATAAAGTTTTTCCTGTGTCCCAAGTTTGATTCTGCAAGCAGCACGTGTAATTTTTCTTGTAATAAATGTTTCACCACGTCTTGGACTTTCGTGATTAAATAAAATACCATTGCATGCAAACATATCATAACTTTCACGGTAGTTTACAGTTATCCAATATGCATAAAGTTTTGCAACACCATAAGGTGATCTTGGATAAAAAGGGGTAAGTTCTGATTGTGGAGTTTCACGGACAAGTCCAAAAAGTTCGGATGTGGATGCCTGATAAAACTTTATATCTTTTTCCATACCAAGAAGTCTAATTGCCTCTAATATTCTTAATGTTCCAACTCCATCAGCATCAGCAGTATATTCTGGACTTTCAAATGAAACCTTCACATGACTCATTGCCCCAAGATTGTATATTTCACAAGGTTTTATTTCCTTTATAATTCTTACAATATTAAGGCTGTCTGTTAAGTCTCCATAATGTAAAAAGAATTTATTTTTTGTATTTACATCTTTATATATATGGTCGATTCTTGCAGAATTAAACGATGAACTTCTTCTTTTTATACCATGAACTTCATAACCTTTTTCCAAAAGAAGTTCAGCTAAATAAGAACCATCTTGACCAGTTATTCCAGTAATCAATGCTATTTTATTCATTTATTTTTTCCTTTAATTTTAAAATTGGTAAAAAGTTGAGTCCGAATAAGTAAATAAGATTATTTTTAATTTTTATAATTGGTAATATCCCAAAAAGATTTATGTATGTTTTGGGAAAAATATCCTTTACAGATAATAATTTTATCCCAAAAAGTTTGAATTTATATTTATTGTTAAAGATTTCTTTTTCGTCATTTGAAAAATAAATTTTTTGTATTTTTTTTCTTTCAAGATTTACAAGATGCTTATTTGAAGAACATCCATTTCGGTAATGTTTTGCAATAGTTTTATCCACATATAAAAATGAACAATCAAATGAATTCCAACATAATAACTTTTCATAATCCGCGGTGATTCTATAATACATATTATAAAGGCCATACTTATAAAACAGATTTCTTTTTATAAAACATGCTTGATGATTTATTACCCCATTCAAAAGGAATTGTTTTGTAATATATTTTGGATTTATTTCTATGAAAGATTTTTTATTTTTTATAATATTTATATTTCCATAAATAATATCATCAGTATATATTTTATTATTAAAAATTTCTGATATAGTATTTTTTGAATAAAAGGTATCGCCTGCATTCATAAATGAAATATAATCACCCTTTGCAAGTAAGATTCCTTTGTTCATTGCATCATAAATTCCACTATCATTTTCTGAAATAAATATGGATATTTTATCTTTGTATTTATTTATTTTATTAACAGTTTGTTTATCTGATTTTCCATCAATAACAATCCATTCAAAATCTTTAAAAGTTTGTGATACAATGCTTTTACAGGTGCGTTCAATATTTTTTTCATTAAGACAAATTGTAATAATAGATAATTTCATTTTAACCTCTATATTTTTGATAATATTTTGAATAAAAAATATGTATGGTTAAGAGCCACAGATGCCTTTATTCTGTAAAACCAATCAATATCTTTTAAGTAATTTTTTCTTTTAAATACGGAAAGAATATTTTTTATTTCTAGATAAAATTTATATTTTAAAGATTTATCAATACTTTTGAAATGTTTTATCAAATCCTTCATCATAAAATTAATTGAAAATTTTTGAAATTTGCCAAATTCAAATTTTTCAAAATCTTTGATTAAAATATTTTGAACAGTAAATAAATCGAAATGTTTTATATCATTTACATGAGTAGTACTTAATAAATTTGAAGTTCTGTAAAAGTATAATTTTTTATTTATAGCTGTTATTCTGTCAGCCATAGCCAAAGTTCTAAATACTGGTGCAGAATCTTCAAAATAAACATCTTCTGGAAAGTATAAATATTTTTTTACAAGATTTGCTTTAAAAAGTTTGTTCCAACAAACTGCTATTCCAAATCCAAAATGTCTTGATAGTTGTTTTTTTAATTTTTTAAAATTATAAATACCACCATTTCTAAGCTGTTTGTCTATTCTTGATTTTTTGCTTTTTTTAAAATCTGAATTTGATTTAACTCTATAATAGTCACACATTACAACATCTGCGTCAAATTCGACAGCTTTTTGATACATATCAAATAAAAAGGTTGGACCAACCCAATCATCACTATCAACAAAAGCAATATAATCTCCTTTTGCAATTTTTATTCCCGTATTTCTTGCAGAACCTTGTTTCTTATTTTTTTGATGAATAACAGTAATCCTATTATCTTTTTTTGCAAAATTATCACATATTTGAGGAGTACTATCCGTAGATCCATCATCAATAATAATTATTTCAATACTTGAAAGAATTTGAGATCTAAGCGAATTTATACACTCACAAATATATCTTTCCGAATTAAAAACTGGCACAATAACAGATACCGCAATTTCATTCATTTTTTTATTCCAAAATTTAAAAAGACTTTAATTTTTATTAGAAAATTATATCCATTTCACAATAGAATAATCAATAAGAACAAAATCCTAAGTATTTGTTTATACAAACAAATATTGGTTGTAATATATTAAGAAATTAAGCCTAGATAATCGTAAGAATTATTTATTATTGATTTTATTTCTTTCATCCCAATTTTTAAGTATCCATGATGATGAATTTGGTTTTTGTTTTCCAGAAATCTTCGTCCCGACATTATATTTTATCTCTATTCCAAGTTCTTTGCATACCGGTATTTCAGGAATATTATCAGCAGTTCTATCACCACCTTTGGCAAATACCAATTTATCTTTTGGATATTTTGCACGTACTTTTCTTAATCCATCACACGCCGAGTTATCACTGTCATCAAACGCAATTACATCAATAACACCTTTTATTGCTCCAACAACAGTGCTTCTTGTATGAAAATTCATAAAGTTTTTACCCTTTTTACGACAAAGCCATTCGTCACTATTGACAAGAGCAATTACTCCATCTGAACTATTCTTACTTTCAAAAATATTCTCTATATGACCTTCATGTATTGGATCAAATCCTCCTGATACTATATAATATGTCGACATACCATACCCCTTGTAAGTTTTGTATATTTATAACAAGAGGTAAAAAATAAATTCAATTAGAACAAATTCCTAGATTTTATTTTTCTCTTCTAAAAGCATTAACTTTACCATACTAATAGCGGTTGTATCGCTGTCAGCAAGGTTTATTATATTCATTGTCATTTCGAATGCTCGGTTAGAAATAAAACTATGTGGTTTAGATTTAAGATGTTCTTTTGAATAAATATTTTCTAATTCATTTAATAGAAGATTAAAAATTTTTAATTTATCAATGTTATTGTTTAATTCAAAATTTAATTTCTTAGATTCCATCACATCGGACATATACATATTTCCATTTCCAGTAGTTACCCAAGATATATTATATCCAAGGGAGGCAAGCTTTTCCATAACTGTAAGTTTTGGTTTTGAGATACCACGTTCGTAATTTTGCCATGTTATTTCCCCCAGTCCTAAAAAAGCAGACATTTCTTTTTGTGTTTTTTTAAGATTTTCTCTTATTTTTTTTAATCTTTCTTCCATAATAATACCTAAAACATACGAAATTATGTATTTTTTGCTTTACAAACATAAAAATATATGTATATAATGAAAATACGTAAAAATTATAACATTATTTTTTTAATAGTCAATGGAGGTGTTAAATGGCAAAACAAATAAATCCATATAAGTATATAGGTTTTCGTATTCGCAAAATCAGATTGGAAAAAAAAATTGAAAAATCCACAATGGCTAAATTACTTGGTTTTTCTGTTAATGAAATTGATGCAATTGAAAATGGAAAAATAAAAATTACTTCTAATATATTAGCTAATATTTCTGATGTATTAAAGACAGAAATAAATTATTTCCTTACAGGTTTGGAAAATGATAATATAAAAAATGCCACTGATGCACTTGAAAAATATATTGAAACATTCAAATTTATGGAAAGTCTTTCTCCACGGCAAAAACAAATATTTTCAGAAGTCCTTGATAGGGCTTATAATTGTTCATCCCAAGAATCAGAAAAAAAATAATTTTTTATAAAATAACAGTAATTTTATTGCTTGACAGATAATGAGAACAAATGTAGAATATATACGTATGGTAAACATAATAAGGAATAAAAAAAATGCTTACAAAACAACAGTTAAAATTATTTATGATAATTGATTCTAGCTTAAAAAAAGATGGTGTTTGTCCTTCCTTTGAAGAAATGAAAAATCTTATTGGACTTAAGTCTAAATCTGGAATACATCGTTTAATCAAAAGTCTTGAAGAACGTGGCTTTATAAAGCAAATTCCTAATAAGGCTCGTGCTCTTGAAATTACAAAGTATCCAGAAAATTTTGGTGATAATGTGAAAAATTTTACTGCTGTAAATGATAATGTAAAGATGATAAATATTCCTTTGTATGGAAAAATTGCCGCTGGTACACCTATTGCTGCTATTGCAGATACATCGGAAACAATGGATATTCCTGCTGATATGCTTGGAAACGGTAAGTATTATGCATTAAGGGTTGAAGGTGATTCTATGATAAACGCCGGAATTAACAGTGGGGACAGGGTAATTATTGAGGAGGCTTCCGATGCTCCAAATGGAACAATTGTTGTTGCACTTATTGATAATGAGGAAGTAACCCTAAAATATTTATATAAAAAGGATGGTTCTATTGCTCTTAAGCCGGCAAATCCTAATTATGAAACCAGGATTTTTGCCCCAGAACGCGTTCATGTTCAGGGAAAAATTGCAATGCTTATACGTTCATATTAAAAATTTTTTAAAAATAATGCTTGCAATTTAAAAGAATCTATGTTAGAACATAATAAGAACATTTAAGAAAGAAAGGAAGTTAACATGTCAGAAAATAAACAAAAGGCCTTAGAGGCAGCTCTCTCTCAAATTGAAAAATCTTTTGGTAAGGGATCTATAATGAAACTTGGTGAACAAGAAGGAATTGAAATACCTTCTATTTCTACAGGTTCTCTTGGTCTTGATATTGCTTTGGGTATTGGTGGACTTCCTCGTGGTCGTATTGTTGAAATATATGGTCCAGAAAGTTCTGGAAAAACAACTTTGACATTACATGTTGTTGCCGAAGCACAAAAAATTGGTGGTACATGTGCATTTATTGATGCCGAACATGCGCTTGATCCTGCTTACGCAAAAAGAATAGGTGTTGATATTGATAATCTTATTATTTCACAGCCAGATTCTGGTGAACAAGCTTTGGAAATTGCTGATACTTTAGTTCGCTCTGGTGCTGTTGATGTTTTGGTTGTCGATTCTGTTGCTGCTCTTGTTCCAAAGGCTGAACTAGAAGGTGAAATGGGTGATCAGCATATGGGATTGCAGGCTCGCCTTATGTCCCAGGCATTAAGAAAGCTTACAGCGTCTGTTTCAAAATCAAATGCTCTTGTAATTTTCATTAACCAGATTCGTATGAAGATTGGTGTTATGTTTGGAAATCCAGAAACAACAACTGGTGGAAATGCTTTGAAATTCTATTCATCTGTTCGTATGGATATTCGTCGTGTTGGTTCTATAAAGGATAAAGAAAACGTTATTGGTAATGAAACAAGGGTTAAAATTGTTAAAAACAAAGTTGCACCACCTTTCAAGACTGTTGATTTTGATATAATGTATAACTATGGAATTTCACGTGAAGGTGAGATTATAGAACTTGGTGTTCAGGCTGGTATTATTGAAAAGTCTGGATCTTGGTTCTCGTATAACTCTGAACGCATTGGTCAAGGTAAGGAAAATGCACGTCAATGGTTAAAGGATAATCCAAAGGTTGCTGAGGAACTTATTAAGAAGATTATGGAAAAATCTGGCGTTATAAATGAAAAAATGTTGGATACAACCCCAAGTCGTGCTGATGATGATGCCGTTCCAGTAATTGACGCAAACGCATAATTTTGCAGTTGATAAAACACCCCTCCCATTGCTCTCCGGGAGGGTATTTTTTTTACTTAAAAAATTTTTTAAACAAAATTATTGACATTTTTTTTTTTTGTTTAATATAGTAGTTAAGCGATTCGGAAATGAATCAAAATAAACTAAAAGTATGAGGTGAAAAATGAAAAAAAATAAAATGAATTATGAAGATGAAATGGCTTGGAAAGAAAGACAACAAGAAATTGAAAGAGAAAAAGAAACAATAACAAGTTTCCCTGATTATAAAGAAACTATAATGCATAAATGTTTATTTCTTCTAGATATTCTTAAAAAATATTTAATAGAAAATTCAGTGGATTCGAAATTTTATATGTATTTTTTAGGAAGCTTCAATTGTTTATATAAAAGATTAGATGAAGAAAATATTGATCTTGATTATTTTATGTGGAAGGTTCTTCATGGTTCAATTTCGGAATATATGTATTTAGAAATGGGGGATGATAATATAAAAAAATATCTTCCAAAAGGTTCAAGAATCCCAAGAAAACCAGAGTATGGAAGGTATTTTACTCTTGTATTACAGGATATTGCGAAACTTACTCCGTCCGAGAATATAAAAGTTCAAAATGAAGTAGTTAAAAATGCACAATCTCAAAAGGAATAAAATATATATCAAAAAAATCCCCCATCAAAAGTGGGGGATAAATTTTACGGATTTTCGATTTTTCTTGAACCAATGATTTTGATCTCGTATTCAAGCATTATACCGAATTTTTCGTAAACTTTAAGTCTTACTTGTTCTGCTAAATCTTCAATATCAGCAGATGTCGCATCATCCTCATTTACAATAAAGTTCGCATGAACGGGAGATATAACTGCGCCCCCCAATTTCATTCCCTGGCACCCTGCATCTTTTATAAGTTTCCATGCGGGATGTTCCTTACTTGGATTTTTAAAGGTTGAACCCGAAGTTTTTGTATATGTAGGTTGAACAGCATCTTTCTTTTCCCTAATTTCTTCCATTTTTTGAAGAATTTTTTGCTTTTCCCCGGCATCACCCCTTATCACAACAGATGTAAATATCCAGTCCGAAGAAAGCGAAGATTTTCTGTATGAAAAACCACATTCCTCCAAAGAAAAAGTCTTGCTTTTTCCAGTAGTTTTATTGATCGCATCTATTGATAAAACAATATCGTCCATCTCGCTGTCAAAGCAGCCAGCATTAGTTAATATTGCACCGCCAATAGTTCCAGGAATTCCAAATAAAAATTCCATACCTGAAATATTGTTATCGGCACAAAACTTTGATACAGAAATACTTGATGCAAATGCACCACATCTCACAGTCGTATCATCAATTTTTTCGATTTTTGAAAAATTATCGTTCTGAAGTCTTATTACAACACCATTCAAAAGCCCATCACGAATAAGGATATTTGAACCAAAGCCAATAACATGTACAGGAATATCCTTAGAAATTTTCTTTAAAAAATTTGATAAATCTTCAATATCCCTAGGAGAAAAATAAAACTCTGCTATACCACCAGTTTTAAACCTGGTTAAACTAGCAAGTTCGTAATTTTCAAGTAATTCGCCCTTTACTTTTGGTAAATCTTTCATAATAAACTTTCTATTTTGTTAGCAAAGCTGGCAAATCATAAATCATATGCTTTATACTTCCAGCCCCAAGTGATACAATTATATCACCAGATTTTGCA
>JAEEGL017439115.1_pt1 | contig 23573 bp, 20 predicted proteins | sample 9134231 | NCBI WGS metagenome assembly JAEEGL01 (sample SAMN16246548, study PRJNA631951) | gut metagenome | biome: gut microbiome; feature: rumen; material: fiber-attached | host: Bos | place: Iran: Karaj | collected 2018-10
GGCACGCAGACCGCGAATTCCTACGACCTCGTTACGGCGCTGCTGCGCGACGAATGGGGCTTTGAGGGCCTCGTGATGACCGACTGGGGCACCACCGGCGGGATGATGGGCTTTGCAAAACGGCTCGTTTCCTACGCTTCGCAGTGCGTCTTCGTCGGAAACGATCTGACGATGCCGGGCATCCCGAAAGACGCCGAGAATATCAACCGCGCGCTCGACGGCGAAGAAGTGCCGAAGCCGATCACGCTCGCCTCGCTGGTCGACTGCGCCGAGCGCATCCTGAAGATCGTTTTCCAATCGGCAAAATTCCCCGGCGCGAAGCCTTACGGCGCTGCGCTCGAGGCGCTGCCGGTTCGCGTTAAGAAACTGTAACCCATTGTACTCGCGAAAGGAAGTCTCCATGAAAAACAAAACAATCCTCCGCCTCGTATACGCCGCGCTCTGCCTTGCGCTGTGCATCGTCCTCCCGTTCATTACGATGAATATTCAGACGATCGGCAAGCTGCTCTCACCGATGCATTTCCCCGTTCTGCTCTGCGGAATCCTCTGCGGCTGGAAGTACGGCCTTGCAGTCGGCCTGATCGCGCCGATCCTGCGCTCGCTGCTGCTGCAGTTCCCGCCGATGTATCCGACGGCCGTTTCGATGGCGGTGGAGCTTGGGGTCTACGGCCTGGTTGCGGGACTCGTCTATTTTGCGAGCCGTAAAAAGTTCGTCCATATCTATCTCGCGATCATCATCGCGATGATTGCCGGAAGAATCGCCGGCGGTATTACGCAGGCAATCCTTCTGGGCGTGTTCGGCGACGGGTACACCTTCGCGGCGTTCTTCTCCGCCTATTTCGCGGGGACCTGGGTCGGGATCATCGCTCAGCTCATTCTGATCCCGCTGATCGTCACGGCGCTCAAAAAGGCGAAGCTGGCGGAGTGATCCGAAATACCGAAAGCGTTCAAAAAAAGAGTATGCAGCCACAAGACTGCATACTCTTTCTTTTATTTAGGAATCATTCGAGAAATTCGTCGAGCTTGAAAACGTATTTCTTCCCGCAGAACTGGCAGCATGCTTCGATCGGCTCGTTTTTTTCGCGGAGCTTTTCGAAATCGTCCTTCGAAAGGGACTTGATCGCGTTATAATAGCGCTCCCGCGAGCAGTTGCAGCGATAGGAAATCTCTGCCGGATCGAAAAGGTCGTATTCGATCCCGGCGTAAACCTTCGCGATGATCTCCTCGGGCTTAAGGCCCTCGGCCAAAAGCGCGGAGACGGATTCGATCGCTTTGAGGTTTTCCTCGAGCTTCGGGATGATCGCTTCGTCGGCAAAGGGGAGAAGCTGAAGAATGAATCCGCCGGAGGATTTGCAGGAACCGTCGCGATTGACGCGCACGCCGAGCGCGCAGACCGTCGGCGTCTGTTCGCTTTTGGCAAAGTATTCGGTGATATCCTCGGCGATCTCGCCCGAGACGATCGGCGACTGGCCGATATAGGGCGTCTCGAGGCCCAGATCGCGGATCACGTAGAGAAGCCCGCGGCCGACCGCGCCGCCTACGTCGATTTTGCCCGCTTCGTTGGCGGGAAGCTCCACGGCGGGATTTTCGCAGTAGCCGCGGACGTTGCCGCGCGCGTCCGAAACGCAGACGATCGTGCCGATCGGCCCGTCGCCGCGAAACTGCAGCGTGATCGAGGAATGATCGTCCTGAAGCATATAGCCCATGATCGAAGCGGCGGTCAGCGTTCTTCCGAGGGCGGCCGCGGCCGTTCTCGAGAGGGAGTGGATCGAAATTGCGGTCTGGGTGATTTCTTTGGTATCGGCGCAGAGGATCCGGGCGGAGCCGTCGCGCGTCATGGCGGAGATCAGATAAGGTTTGCCGTTCATAGCATCGTTTCCTTTTTTCGTTGGATTACGGTTTTATTGTAGGCCCAGAAGGGCGTTTTGTCAATTTTGCGGGGAATAAAGCCGCCCCTGCACGGTGTCCTTTTCGCGCATCAAACGCGTAAGCGAATTGAGCACGTCCTTTTTATCGGCGCTCCAGAGCGGCGCGATCAGATCGCGTTTCGCGCCGTCGCCGGTCAGGCGGTGGATCACGAGTTCCGGCGGGAGGTATTCGAGCAGGTCGGTCACATAACGGAGATACTCCTCTTTTTCAAGGGTGCGAAAAGCGCCGGAGCGGTACTGCGTCTCAAGATCCGTCCCACGAAGGACGTAAAGCAGGTGGAGTTTGATCCCCCAGGCGCCGCTGCGCGCGATCAGCGCCGAAGTGCGGCGGTAATCCTCCCAGGTTTCGCACGGCAGGCCGAGGATCTGGTGCGCGATCGTTTTGACGCCGATTTTCGAAAGCGCGTCGACGGCGTCGAGGAAGACTTCGTTTCGGTAGCCGCGCCGAAGATAGCGGGCGGTCTCTTCGTTGGCGGTCTGGAGCCCGAGCTCTACCCAGACCGGCTTGATTCTGGCAAGATCGGAAAGGAGCGAGAGCACCGGATCGGGCAGGCAGTCCGGCCGCGTTGCGATCGAGAGCACGGCGATCTCTTCGCGTTCGATTACGGGGTAGAAGAGCCTTTTGAGCGTATCGACCGGCGCGTAGGTGTTCGAAAAACTCTGAAAATAGGCGATAAAGCGCCGCGCCTTCGTCTTTTTCGCGATCCGTTCCTTCGCGCGGGAAATCTGATCGGCGGGCTCGGCAAATTCGCCGGAGCCGGATTCGCCGCAGAAAATGCATCCGCGCGTGCCGACGGTCCCGTCGCGGTTCGGGCAGGTCGCCGTGCCGCGCAGCGCGATCTTATAGAGCTTTTCGCCGAATCCTTTTTTGAGCGCTTCGTTAAGGGAATTGTACCACATTCGGATCACCATTCTTTATTCTACCGCGAAGGGAAAGAAAGTCAAGAAATTGTTTCTCAAAAAAACTATTGACAAGGGTGCGGCGGACGGTTAAAATAGTTTCATAAGCTAACAGTTCGTTTTCTTACATTCCGTATGCGAACTGTAAGAAAACCGAACTATCACGGGAGGTGAAACGAATGGAACTGGACCGCAGACACGTTGGATTTGAAATCAAAGTCGTCTCCAATATGCTGCGCAGAATCGTCGGCGCGATCGGCCACGCCAATTACGTAGACAGCCTGACCGGTTCGAATACCTGGATCATCGGCTATCTCGCGCGCCATCAGGACCGCGATATCTTCCAGAAGGACCTCGAGCAGGAGTTCTCGATCCGCCGTTCCACGGCTTCGAAGACGCTGCAGCTGATGGAGGAGAAGGATCTGATCCGCCGCGAACCGGTTTTTTACGACGCACGACTGAAAAAAATCACCCTCACCGAAAAGGCGCTGGAGATCCACAAGATCGTTCAGGAAGATCTCGAGGCAGCGAACCGGATCGCAACGAAGGATCTTTCCGACGAGGAAATCGCGCAGTTTTTCGCCGTGATGGAAAAAATACGCAACAATCTGCTCAACGATACTCAGCTGCAAGGAGGCAAATAAACCCAGATGAATGTGATCAAACGTCTGCTTGCGTGCGTGCGGGAATACAAAGCGGCATCCTTTTTAACGCCGACCTTCATCGCCCTGGAGGTCGTCTGCGAGGTCGTGATCCCGTACGTGATCGCAATGCTTGTCAACAATATCAAGGCCGGGCCGGATCTTGCCGTCATTACGAAATACGGCCTGATGCTGATCGGTCTTGCGCTTCTTTCGCTCGCCTGCGGCGCGCTCTCCGGCTATTTCGGAGCCACGGCGTCCTGCGGATTCGCAAAGAACGTCCGCCACGACCTGTTCCACAAAGTTCAGGAATTCTCGTTCTCCAATATCGATAAGTTTTCCACCTCGAGCCTCGTAACGCGTCTGACGACCGACGTTACGAACGTTCAGAACGCCTACATGATGATCCTGCGCATCACCGTGCGCAGCCCGCTGATGTTCGTCTTCTCGCTGATCATGGCGTTCGTGATGGCGCCGACGCTCTCCTGGGCGTTCATTGCGGTCATTCCGTTCCTTTCGATCGGTCTGATCCTCATTACGCGCCGGACGCTGCCGATCTTCCGCAGGATCTTCACGAAATACGACAACCTCAACAATTCCGTTCAGGAAAACGTAAAGGCGATGCGCGTGGTCAAATCGTTTGTGCGCGAAGATTTCGAGAAGCAGAAATTCGAGCACGCTTCCGACGAGGTCCGCTCCGATTTCACGAAGGCGGAAAAGATCCTCGCCCTCAACGGCCCGATCATGCAGCTCGCGATGAATACCGTGATGATCCTCGTCTCGTACTTCGGCGCGACGATCATCATCAAAACCGGCGCAAAAGCGATGGACGTCGGCCAGCTTTCGAGCCTTCTGACCTACGGGATCCAGCTCCTCTCGAGCCTCATGATGCTCTCGATGATCTACGTGATGGTTACGATGTCGGCCGAATCGGCGCGGCGTATCTACGAGGTCCTCGTGGAGCGCAGCAGCATCACCAATCCGGAAAACCCGGTCCTCGACGTTGCCGACGGCAGCATCGATTTCGACCACGTCAATTTCCGCTATTCCGAAAAAGCCGAGCGCGACGCGCTCTCCGATATCAATCTCCATATTGAATCGGGCCAGACGATCGGCATCCTCGGCTCGACCGGTTCGAGCAAATCGACGCTGATCCAGCTGATCTCCCGCCTCTACGACGTGACCGGCGGTTCGGTCAAGGTCGGCGGGGTGGACGTTCGCGATTACGATCTCAACACCCTGCGCGATCAGGTTTCCGTCGTACTCCAGAAGAACGTCCTGTTCTCCGGAACGATCAAGGATAACCTCAAATGGGGCGATGAAAACGCGAGCGACGAGGAGATCGTCGCGGCCTGCAAGCTTGCCCAGGCGGACGAATTCATCCGCGCCTTCCCGCAGGGCTACGATACCTTTATCGAGCAGGGCGGAACGAACGTCTCCGGCGGCCAGCGCCAGCGTCTGTGCATCGCGCGGTCGATCCTCAAAAAGCCGAAGATCCTGATCCTCGACGATTCCACCAGCGCCGTCGATACGAAGACGGACGCGCTGATCCGCGCCGCCTTCTTAAAAGAGATCCCGAACACCACGAAAATCATCATCGCCCAGCGCGTCGCCTCCGTTCAGGACGCCGATCAGATCGTGATCCTCGACGGCGGCATGATCAACGCGATCGGGCGCCACGAAGACCTCGTCAAGAGCAATCCGATCTATCAGGAGGTCTATTATTCCCAGAATACGCACGTAAAGGCAGGTGAGAACTGATGCCGCCAGGAGGAGGAAGAGGAAGAGCGTTCCGCTCAGGTCCCAAAGCGAAAGACATCAAGGGAACGATCCTTCGCGTTCTGCGCTATCTGTTCAAATATTACAAATGGAGACTGCTGATCATTTCGATCTGCATCATCGTCTCCTCGCTTGCCGGTACGGTCAACTCGATTTTCCTCAACCGGCTGATCCTGATCATCCAGGAGGGCCTCGGCTCGAGCCTCGACGCCGTTTCGACCTCGCTGCTCGTCTGCATCCTTGCGATGGCCGGCATCTACGCGCTCGGGATCATCACGAACGTGACCCATACGCGTATGATGGCGACCGTATCCCAGGGCTTCCTGCATAAGATGCGCGTCAATCTTTTCAACAAGATGCAGGAGCTGCCGATCCGCTATTTTGATACCCACGCGAACGGCGATATCATGAGTCATTACACCAACGACGTCGATACCCTGCGCCAGCTCATCTCCCAGAGTATCCCGCATTTCATCACCTCCGGGCTGACCGTGATCGCTTTGTTCTGCTATATGATCTATCTGAGCGTCTGGATGACCCTGGTCGTGATCGTCGGCATGTTCCTGATGACCTTCGTCACTTTGAAGCTCGGCAAAAAGAGCGCCACAAACTTTATCGCGCAGCAGCGTGCGCTCGGAAAAGTGGAAGGATATATCGAAGAGACGATGACCGGCCAGAAAGTCGTAAAAGTCTTTACCCACGAGGAAAAGAGCAAAGAGGAATTCGACCGCCTCAACGGCGACCTCTACGACGTTGCCTCGCGCGCGAACAAGTACGCCAACATCCTCATGCCGATCATGGGCAATATCGGCAACATTCTCTACGTGTTCCTCGCGTTTGCCGGCGGTCTGCTCGTGCTCTCGAACGTACCGAACCTTTCGCTCTCCGGCCAGGCGCTCGGCGTTGCGATCGTCGTTCCGTTCCTCAATATGACCCGCCAGTTCTCGATGAATATCTCCCAGATCTCCCAGCAGGCGAACTCGATCGCGATGGCGCTTGCGGGCGCGGAGCGTATGTTCGAGATGATGGACGAACCCCCCGAAGCGGACAACGGCTACGTCACCCTCGTCAACGCGAAGTACGATGAAAACGGCGAGCTGACCGAATGTGCGGAAAAAACCGGCCTCTGGGCCTGGAAGCATCCCCACGGCGACGGCACACTGACCTATACGAAGGTCGAGGGCAACGTCGTATTCGACCACGTCGATTTCGGTTATAACCCGGATAAGATCGTCCTCCACGATATCTCGCTCTATGCGAATCCCGGCCAGAAGATCGCCTTTGTAGGCGCGACCGGCGCGGGCAAGACGACGATCACGAACCTGATCAACCGCTTCTACGATCTCGACGACGGCAAGATCCGCTACGATGGGATCAACGTAAACAAAATCAAAAAAGCCGATCTGCGCCATTCGCTCGGCATCGTTCTGCAGGAGACGAACCTCTTTACCGGAACCGTGATGGAGAATATCCGCTACGGCAACCTTGAGGCCACCGACGAGCAGTGCATCGAGGCCGCGAAGCTCGCCAACGCCCACGATTTCATCACCCGCCTGCCCGACGGCTACAATACGATGCTCACCGGCGACGGCGCGAATCTCTCGCAGGGGCAGCGCCAGCTCGTTGCGATCGCACGCGCGGCGGTGGAAGATCCGCCGGTCATGATCTTGGACGAAGCGACCTCCTCGATCGATACGCGCACCGAGCTCCTCGTGCAGAACGGCATGGATAAGCTGATGCAGGGGAGAACCGTCTTCGTCATCGCGCACCGGCTTTCGACCGTCCAGAATTCGAACGTCATCATGGTCCTCGACCACGGACGGATCATCGAACGCGGCAGCCACGAAGACCTCATCGCCCAGAAAGGCGACTACTACCAGCTCTATACCGGCGCGTTCGAGCTCGAATAAATCCCGCTTTCAAACCGCGTTTTTTTCAAAATGTTTTTGCCTCCTGAATATTTCCCGGAAAAAAGGTACGCTAAAAGAGCGTGCCTTTTTTCGTTTCACAGGGTCCTGCGTTTTTACTTCGTAGGGTTCTTTTGCGATAGGAGTGGACTTTCGTGCCCGGCAGGAAGTGCTGTTCTTCGCCGCCTGCGTTTTTACTTCGTAGGGTTCTTTTGCGATAGGAGCGGACTTTCGTGCCCGGCAGGAAGTGCTGTTCTTCGCCGCCTGTGTTCTGTCCTCGGACGGCATAACGCAGGGTTCTCCGCAGATAGGAGCAACTGCGCCGCTCGGCAGGAGGTACTGATCTTTACCGCCTGCGTTCTGCTCTCGGAGAGCACGCAGCCAAAGGCTTCCCCTCGGAGGGGAAGCTGTCAGCCGTGAGGCTGACTGATGAGGTGGACCTACAAAAAATTGCTGTTTCCGCAGGTTTTCAGTACCCTTCTTTTCTAAAGAAGAAGATAATGAGAGGAACATGAATAAAAATACTGAATCAGATCCGAAAAAACACAATTCCAAACCGAAAAAACGGCGTAAAATTCATCGATAACGAATCGCAGCGGCGCTTTGCGGCTGCAGGAATTAAAAGATCAATCCTCCGCAAATTCTGTATAAATCGCTGTATAATCGCCTTGATTCGTATATTCTTATCATTCCTGCACAGTTTTATTTTAAAAAATCCGTCAATGTTCGGCGTGAAAACGCTTGCAATTTATATAATACATGCTATAATGTATACATATTCAAAAAGCAAACGTTTTTAACGCATCGCTTACACTCAGGAGGAAAAAATATGAAAAAGATCGTTGCTTTAATATTAGCGGTACTGATGCTCGCGGCGGTATTCGCCGGGTGCTCGAAGGAAGAGAAGACCCTGAAGGTCGCACTCAGCCCCGACTTCGCGCCGATGGAGTTCGTCGATTCCTCGAAGACCGGCCAGGATTCCTACGTCGGCTTCGACGTAACGCTCGCGAAGTTCATCGCGAAGGAACTCGGTTACAAGCTCGAAATCGTCCCGATGAGTTTCGACGCCTGCCAGGTCGCCGTGGAAGTCGGCTCCGTGGATCTTTCGATCTCCGGCTATTCCTGGACAGAGACCCGCGCCGCGAACTACAATCTTTCCGATTACTACTATGCCGGCGACAACGAAACCGAGCAGATCATCATCACCCAGAAGAGCAAAGAGAACACCTTTACCTCCGCTGCGGATTTCTCCGGCAAAAAGGTAGCCGCGCAGAACGCTTCTCTGCAGTATGATCTTTGCACCTCCCAGCTTCCCGAAGACTGCGAAATCGTACAGGTCGGCGATCTGACCACCGCGCTGCTGCAGCTGATGAACGGCGACTTCGACGCGATGGCGGTTGCAAAGGGCAACGGTGACGTATTCATCTCCGCGCATCCCGAGGAGCTTGGCTATTCCGGCTTTGAGTTCGAAGTTGATGAAAAATTCGAAGCGAACGTCATCATGCTTCCGAAGGGAGCCGATGAGCTGACCCAGAAGGTCAACGCCGCGCTTAAAAAAGCGTACGACGCCGGTTACTACAAGACCTGGTACGATGAGGCCATGGCGCTTGCCACGGGCGACACAGCGCAGGAAGTTACCTACGACGACAACGGCAGCGTGGTAGAATAACCGAACGGTACCGTTTCTCGAAAATCGAAATACGTTCAAATACAGGATAGAGGTTTCCTTTATCCTGTATTTTGATGAAACAACTTGGAGGAAACCATGTTCAGCTTTGAAAACGTCATCAAACTGATTCAGCAATACTGGAAGGTCTTCCTGCTCGAGGGCGTGAAATACACGCTGCTGCTCTCGATCGTCACCGTCTTTTTCGGTGCGATCTTCGGCTCGATCCTCGCGCTCGGGAAGATGTCGCGCATCGCGCCGCTTCGCTGGCTTGTGACCGCCTACGTTGAAGTGATCCGCGGTACGCCGATGCTTCTGCAGCTTTATTTTTTCGCATTCGTTCTGCCGAAGGTACTCCCGATTGTCGATACCTATACGGCCGTACAGATCGCGCTGATCTGCAACAGCGCCGCCTACGTTTCGGAGGTCATCCGCTCCGGCATCCAATCCGTCGATATCGGCCAGACGGAAGCCGCCCGCTCGCTCGGCATGACGGGCCGCCAGACGATGATCCATATCGTTCTGCCGCAGGCGATCAAGAATATTCTTCCCGCGCTCGGCAACGAATTCATCATGATCATCAAGGATACCTCGCTCGGCTCGACCTTCTTCATCGGCGAGGTTATGACCTCCTATCTGAAGGTAAAAGGCGCAACGTACCTCGCGCTCGAAGCGCTGATCATCATCGCGGTGATCTATTTTGTGTTGACCTTTACTCTGAGCAAGATCTTTGCGAAAGTTGAAAGGAGGCTGAAAGCATGAACGAGGCGATGATCAAAACGGTGGATCTTCATAAGAGTTTCGGCGCGCTGCACGTCTTAAAAGGCGTGAGCGAAGAGATCATGCCCGGCGAAGTCGTAACCGTCATCGGTCCCTCCGGCGGCGGCAAGAGCACGTTCCTCAGGTGCCTCAATCTCCTCGAAACCCCCGAACAGGGTCAGATCTTCTTTGAAGGCGTGGAGATCACCGGCAAAAAGGTCGACGTCAATCTCCACCGCCAGAAGATGGGGATGGTTTTCCAGCATTTCAATGTTTTCCCGAACCTGACCGTGCTCGACAATATCACGATCGCCCCGAAGCTTGTCAAGAAAATGGACAAGAACGAAGCAGAGGAGCGGGCGAAAGAGCTGCTCTCGCGCATCGGTCTGCTCGAAAAGGCGAACGACAAGCCCACGAGTCTTTCCGGCGGCCAGAAGCAGCGGCTCGCGATCATCCGCGCGCTCGCGATGGAGCCGGACGTCATGCTCTTCGACGAACCGACCTCCGCGCTCGACCCGGAGATGGTCGGCGAAGTGCTCGCCGTTATCAAGGAGCTCGTAAAATCCGGCATGACCTCCGTGATCGTGACCCACGAGATGGGCTTCGCGAAGGAAGTTTCGGACCGCGTGCTTTTCATGGACGACGGCCTGATCGCCGAATCCGGCAAGCCGGACGACCTTTTCAACCACCCGCAGAATCCGAGAACAAAAGAATTTTTGAGCAAGGTTTTATACTGACGCAAAGCAATTATTCTTGTTTTTGAAAAAGGAGCCTCCCCATGAAGAAAAGCGATCTTTACGAGCTCATCAACGGAAAAGCGCAGGAGTTTATCTCGATTTCCGATCAGATCTGGGAATACGCGGAGCTTTCTCTGCAGGAATATAAATCCGCCGCGCTTTATAAGGAGCTGCTCAAAAAAGAGGGCTTCACCGTTGAGGAGAACGTCGCCGGGATTGAAACGGCTTTTACCGGGACCTACGGCAGCGGCCGCCCGGTAATCGGTATTTTGGCCGAATTCGACGCGCTCTCCGGCCTTTCGCAGGAGGCCTGTGCCACGCAGTACCGGGAAATGATCCCCGGCGGAAATGGCCACGGCTGCGGCCACGAGCTGCTCGGCGCGGGTTCCTTTGCGGCGGCGGTGGCGATCAAGGCCTATCTTGAAGAAAAGGGCGAAGGCAGCGGAACCGTGATCTTCTACGGCTGCCCCGGCGAGGAAGGCGGCGCCGCAAAGGCGTTTATGGCGCGCGAGGAGATGTTCTGCCCGCTCGACGCCGCGCTGACCTGGCATCCGGGCGACGCGAATGCCGTTATCACCGGTTCCTACAACACGAGCATCCAGGTGGAATACAAATTTACCGGGATCGCGGCCCACGCGGCCGGAAATCCGCACATGGGGCGCAGCGCGCTCGACGCGGTGGAGCTGATGAACGTTGCGGCAAACTTTTTGCGCGAGCATATCCCGACGACGGACCGCCTCCATTATTCGATCACGGACGCCGGCGGCGTCTCGCCGAACGTCGTTCAGGCGAAAGCGCAGGTGCTTTACATGATCCGCTCCGACAACGTCCCGAATACGAAAAAGCTGCTCGCCCGGCTTGATAAAATCGCCGAGGGCGCCGCGATGATGACGGAAACGACCCTTTCCCGCCGGTTTATCGACGGCACCGCGGACTGCCTGACAAACGAAGTGCTCGAAAAAACGCTTCACAGGAATTTCGAGCCTGCCGGTATGCCGCATCCGAACGAAAAGGACTGGGAATTCGCGAAAGCGCTCTATCAGACGTACGATCATTCCCACCTTCCGGGCGACGGCCTGTGCGACGATCCTTCGGTCCGCGCGTTCGTTCTTGAAAAGACGCAGAACAACACCCGCGCGATCAACGATTTTCTCGTACCGTACTTCCACAGCGAAGCGGTGATCCCGGGCTCGACGGACGTCGGCGACGTTTCCTGGCAGACGCCAACCGCGCAGTTCAATACGGCCACCTGGCCCTCCGGCTCGCCCGGCCATTCCTGGCAGAACGTTTCTGCCGGAAAGAGCGATTACGCCCACAAATCGATGCTCTACGCCGCGCGGATCCTGGCGGGCGCGGCCTACGATCTTTTTGAGGACCCGGAGCTGCTTCGACAGGCGCAGGAGGAATTCAAAGCAAAAACCGCCCTTCAGGGCTATATCTGCCCGATCGAGGAGGGCGCCGTTCCGGTCATTGCGGGAACGAGCTTTTAAAAAACGGAAATCCGGAGCCGGAAGCTCCGGATTTTTCTTTTTGCGATTGACAGAAGCGCTTGGAGCGGATAAACTGATAGTATCAACGTAAAGATCAGGAGAATCATTATGAGCTATTCGAACGTTCGAAAAATCGGAACCAACCGGATGGGAATGCGCATCACCGTTTCCTCGGACGATGCGCTTGAAAAGATGAAAGGCCTCGCGAAGGCGGAGCCGGGCAAAAAGAACGAGGACATTCGCGACGAAGCGATCAATACGCTTTTCAAGGACGAATACGTCCGCGCCGTTTCGGCGGAAGGGCTCGATCCCGTTTCCGCGCCGGAGGTGGAGGTCCTCGACGAAGGCAAAAAGAACGAGATCGTGTTCGATGTAAAGGTCTACGTCCGCCCGCAGGTTTCGGTTTCCTACAAGGGACTCACCGCAACGATTAAGAAGCACGCTGTGACCGACGAGGAAGTGGAACGGGCGATTCTGGAGGGTCTTGCGCGCCATATGAAAGAGACGGAGATCACCGATCGCCCCGCGCAGGACGGCGACGTTGTGACCTTCGATTATAAAGGCTTCTGCGGCGGCGAGCAGTTCGAGGGCGGCACCGCCGAAAACCAGCAGCTCGTGCTCGGCTCGGGGATGTTCATCCCGGGATTCGAGGATCAGATGATCGGCAAAAAGATCGGCGAGCCCTTTACCGTAGAGGTAACGTTCCCGGAGAATTATCCGGCGCCGAATCTCGCCGGAAAACCCGCGACGTTCGAGTGCCTGATCCACGCGATCAAGGTGCAGGAGATCCCGGAGCTCAACGAAGCGTTCGTCAAGGAATACGCCGGCTGCGACGACGTTGAAACCTACCGCAGACGCGCGCGCAATCACGTTCAGCAGATGGCCGATCTCAAGGCCGAGGAAGACGCGCTCAACGATCTGCTCGAGCAGGTGATCGAAAAGCTCGACGCCGAGATCCCCGAAGTGATGATCGAAAACGAAACCGACCAGGTGATCACGGAATTCGCCGGTTACCTCGAAGCGCAGGGCGCCACGCTGGAAAAATACCTTGAAAACACGAACCAGACGCCGGAGCAGTTCCGCGAGCAGGTCCGCCCGGACGCGCTGCACCGCGTAAAGATGAGCCTTGCGGTGGGGAAGATCGCGCTGGAAGAAAAAGTCGTTGTGACCGACGAGGAATTCCGCATGGCGATGGGTCCCACGGCGGCGGCCTACGGCGTGACGGTCGATGAGCTGCTCGAAAAGAGCAACAAGGACCGCCTGATGCAGATCAAGAGCTCGCTTCTGATCAAAAAGACGATGTACGCCGTTTTAGGCTACGCGGACCGCAAAGAGATTACGGAAAACGCGTAACGATTAAAAAATATAAGGGGAGAGCGGTATGTTTTGCGGCATACCGCTCTTTCTTTGCAAAAAGGCGCCGCAGAGCGCGGCGGGGGCGGCTCAAAGGATCGCGAAAGACGCTTGTGAAAAAAAGCGAAAAATATCGAAATTTCTTGAAATTGAGAAACCGCCGTGATATGATTATTAAGTATAATGCATATCTATGGGCATACGGTAAAAACGCCCTGTTTTGAAGGAATGAACATGAAGGTCACCGGCATCGGAACTGCAAAAAGCATCCCGGAATTCGTCTCTTCGAAAATCGCCGCGTTCGGCGAGGAAGGGATCTCTTTCCAGACGCTTTTTTCGCTGATGTTCCGCGAGAAAGAGAATATCCTTTACGAAAAGAGCGAGGGCTACCGCATCGTCGAGACGACTTACGGCGAGGCGTACGAGGCGATCCTGCGGCTTTCCGGCGCGATCGAAAAAGAACTCTCCGATCTCCCGAAAGGCGCCGTAGTGGGCCTTTATATGGAAAACAGCCTGCTCTGGATCGAAACCTTCTGGGCGATCCTCGCGGCGGGCTACCGTCCGCTGCTGATGAACCTGCGGCTCGACCGCGATACGCTTTCAACCGCGCTTCGCGAGCTCGGCGCCGCGGCGGTTTTCTCAAAGGAAGCGCTCTTTGAAGTACCAACGCTCGACCCGGAAAAGCTCCTGAATTGCACTGAGGCCAAAGCGGAGCAAACCTTCGGCGAAGAGATCTTCGTGATGTCTTCCGGCACCTCCGAAAGCGTTAAGATCTGCGGCTACGGGGCGGAGGAATTCTATCATCTCCTGCTCAACAGCGCAAAGATCGTTGCAAACTGCAAAATGATCCGCAATCACTACGAAGGAAGGCTCAAGCAGCTCTGCTTCCTTCCGTTTTACCATATTTTCGGGCTCGTTGCGGTGTATCTCTGGTTCGGATTTTTCTCGCGAACGTTCGTGGAGCTGCGCGATCTTGCGCCGCAGACGATCCTCAACACGATCCGGCGCCACAAAGTGACGCATATCTTCGCCGTTCCGCTCTTCTGGGAAAAGGTTTACGACGCGGCGATCAGAACGATTGAAAAGCGCGGCAGTAAGACGGCGGCGAAATTCCGCCGCGGCCTTTCGCTTTCCAAGAAGATCGGCGATCTGCCCCTGATCGGCAAAGCCTTCCGGAAGCTTGCGTTTCGCGAAGTGCGCGAAAACCTCTTCGGCGAAAGCGTTCAGTTCATGATCACCGGCGGCAGCGCGATCCGCAGCGAAGTCCTCGAATTCTTCAACGGCATCGGCTATTTTCTGACCGACGGCTACGGCGCAACGGAGATCGGCATCACCTCGGTGGAGCAGTCGAACAAAGCGAGCATCCGCAACGCCTGCTTCGTTGGAAAGCCGATGGACGGGATCGAATATAAAATCAACGAACACGGCGAGCTGCTCGTTGCCGGCAAGGCGATCGCAAAAACGATCCTCGAGCACGGAAAAGAAACGAAAACCGAGGGTTTTTATCCGACGCGCGACCTCGCCGAAGAGATCGGCGGGCACTACCGCATCCTCGGCCGGCTCGACGACCTGATCATCCTCTCCGACGGAGAAAACCTCAACCCGAACCGGATCGAGCCGCAGCTTCTGCTGCCCGGGATGAACGCCTGCTGCCTTTTAAACGCGAAGGGCGGCGCCGCGAACGCGCCGGTGCTGCTCGTTTCCGTCGACCGCTATCTTTCCGCCGAGCGGATTGCCGCGCTCGATCAGGCGATCCGCGAAAAGCTCGCGGCGCTCTCGCTTTCCGCTTCGGTCGCGAAAATCGTTTATACCTCCGAACCGCTTCTGCTGCCGGATGAGATCAAGCTCAACCGCCGGCGCCTTGCGGCCGAATATACGAACGGGAGGCTAAAGCTTCTCGAGCGCTCTTCAGATCAAAAAGATCTGCAGAACGACGCGCTTTTTGAGAAAATATGCGAGTTTTTCTCGCTCGCGCTCTCAAAGGATCGCGAGGAGCTGGGCGGAGCGTTCGATTTCTTCCTCGACGGCGGCGGCACGAGCCTCGATTATTTTGCGATGATCACCGCGATGCAGGAGGAATTCGCGCTCGATTTTCCGGTAAAGAGCGGAAAAAGCCTCCAGACGATCGACGAATTCTACGAATACGTAAAGGCTGCAAAGAACGATGCTGATTAGACTTTTCAACGCGTTTGTAAAAATCACCGGATTCCCGGCCGCGTTTTTCTGTTTCCGTACGAAGGTGTACTACGAAAACAAGGCCGTGCAGAGCCGGCGCATCAAAGGCCCGGCGATCCTGATTTCCAACCACACCTCCGTCTTCGATTACGCCGTGTATCTCTTCGTCTTTTTGTTCCGGACGCTGCGGGTACAGATGGCGGAGCTGCTCTTTGAAAAGAAAGTCCTCGGGCCGTTTCTCCGCATGCTCGGCGGGATTTTCGTAGACCGCAACACCCACGATTTCGGCTTTATCTCAAAATCGCTCGATCTGCTCAAAAAAGGGTGGGTCGTCGGCGTATTCCCGGAAAGCAGGATCCCGCTGCCGGATGAGGAACGCCCGCTGCCCTTCAAGACGAGCGCCGCGTACCTCGCGCTGGCCTCGGGCGTGCCGGTCATCCCGGTTTATACGAACGGCTCGTATTTTAAGAAAAAGCGCGCCGAGGTTGTGATCGGAACGCCGATCGACGTTCGCTCGCTCGAGGATCCCGCGCTTTCCGAAAAAGAAAACCTTGCGCGCGTGACGAACGCGATGCGTGAAAAAATCATTTCGCTGGAGAAATTCTATCATGAACAAAGCGAAAAAAAATAAACTCTTTTCGCCCGGGTACTTCTTCTACGATTTCGTAAAGATCACCTCGGCGCTCCCGGGGCTTTTATGGTTCCGGCCGAAATGGCGCTTCCAGAACGAGAACGCAAAAAAGAAGATCCGCGGCGGCGCGATCGCGATCTCGAATCACGACGGATTCTTCGACCCGATCTATCTGATGTTCGCGATCTGGTACCGGCGCCACCGCTTTATCTGCCGCAAGGAATTTTTCGAATCCTGGGCGCGGCTGCTCTTCAAAGGATTCCTTTGCATCCCGATCGACAAAAACAGCTTCGGGATCAATTCTTTCCGCGAGATCACCGATTCGCTCAAGGCCGGCTATCTGGTTTCGATGTTCCCGGAGGGGCAGATCAATTCCGGCGAGGAGATCGCCGCCTTCAAATCCGGCGTCGTCCTCATGGCGATGCAGGGAAAAGCGCCGATCGTTCCCGTTTATATCAAGGGAAAACGGCATTTCTGGAACCGCGTCGTGTTCGTCATCGGCGAGCCGATCGATCTGATCGCGCTTTACGGCGAACGCCCGACCTTCTCACAGATCGAATCGATCGCGCAGCTTCTCCGCGAACGGGAAGAGGCGCTGAAAGCTTTAATAAATTAGGAGGATCCACCTATGTTTTCACCTTCCAGAGAAATTTTCCGCCGCTATACCGACGCGGAAACCTTTGAAAAAATCGTTGAAATGGAGAGCGTCTCCGAGCTTTGGGCGCGCTGCATCCGCGAATTCCCGCAGCAAACGGCAATCGAAGACAACGGCGTTTCCTATACCTATGAACAGCTCGATTGCGACGTTTCGAAATTTCGCTCGCTTCTCAAAAAAGAAACCGCGGCGCCGCGGCGCATCGGGATTTTCGCGCCGAATTCCTACGATTTCGTAAAAGCGTTCCTCGCGGCTGTCACCTTCGGCGCCTGCGCCGTGATCCTGCCCGCGCAGCTCGACGAAATGAGCGTGTTCGGCTGCTGCATGAAATACGGGATCGATACGCTCGTATACGAGCCGGAGCTTTCCGAGAAAGTCAAGCTCGCCGCTGCAAAGCGCCCCGATCTTCTGCTGATCCCGGCGGATCAGAACGGCGAAGAAGCGGCGCCGATGGTCTTCCCGAAGGCGGAAGATCCCTGCGCGATCATGTTTACCGGCGGCACCACCGGCAAGAGCAAGGGCGCGCTGCTTTCCAACGGCGCCGTGATGCAGGGCGTTGTGAACGGCTGCTACGGCTACGAGCACGTTTTCTCGCTCCGGTATCTCTTGATCCTGCCGCTTTCCCACGTATTCGGTCTGATCCGCAACCTTTTGACCTCGCTGTATACGGGCTCGGCGCTCTTTATCTGCCGCAAAACGAAGGATATGTTCCGCGATATCGCGGCCTTTAAGCCTTCGATCCTCGTGCTCGTTCCGGCGCTCGCGGAAATGGCGCTGACGCTTTCGAAAAAATTCGGCCGCAATATGCTCGGCGAAGATCTCAAATACATCATCTGCGGCGCGGCGGCCGTCGCTCCGTACCTTGTGGAAGAATACGCGAAATTCGGCGTCAAGCTCTTCCCGGGCTACGGGCTGACGGAATCGGCGAACCTCGTCTCCGGCAATCCGGATTCCGCCGAGGTGCCGGAATCGGTCGGCTATCTCTATCCGAACCAGGAATACAAGGTGGTCGACGGCGAGCTCTGGCTGCGCGGCAAAAACATGATGGACGGCTATGTCGGCGAAGCGGAGGAAGGCGTTTACGAGGACGGATTCTTCAAGACGGGCGACCTCGTACGCTTCGATGAAAAAGGCAGACTCTACATCACCGGCCGTATCAAGGAGGTCATCATCCTCTCGAACGGCGAGAACGTTTCGCCCGCGGAGGTGGAAGCGCATTTCAACGCGCTGCCGTTCATTCAGGATTCCCAGGTCTTCGAGGACAAAAACGAAGCCGGCGCCGCGATCCTCGCGCTCGAGGTCGTCCCGCGCCAAACGGAGCTTTCCAAATTGGGCGAAGGCGATCCGAAAGCCCGGATCCTCGAAGAGCTCCAGAAGGTCAATCAGACGCTGCCGCTCTATCAGCGCGTCAATAAAATCACCGTTCGGGACAGCGATTTCGCAAGAACCCCGAGCATGAAGATTGTGAGATATCAAAAATGACGAGAGCAGAAATCATCGAAAAACTCAAGGATATTCTTCTTTCGGCGGACGACCGCAACCGCGAGCTGATCGAAACCTGCGACGAATGCTCGAACCTCGCGCTCGACCTCGGCTTTACCTCGATCAGCACGCTCTATATGGTCATCGCCATCGAGGAGGTTTTCTCGATCCGCTTTGACAACGTCGGAATGTCCGATTTCGAAACCCTCGGCGACGTTGTCGATTATATCGAGAAAAAGCTTTCGTGAAATGGATCCCCGCAGAGTGTGAACGCGGCGATATGATCCGCGTAAAGCTCGGGAGCGTCTATCATTACGGGATCTTTATTTCCGAAGAGGAGGTCGTTGCCTTCGGGCTGCCGCCGCTTCCGCAGTACCGCGAAAACGGGGAGGAGATCCGCGTACTTGCAACCTCGATCGACGTTTTTTCCTGCGGGCAGATCGTTGAAAAGGCGGTGTTCGACCGCCGGGAGCGAAAGAAAGCCTTCCCGAAGGAAAAGACGCTTTCGCTCGCAAAATCGCGCATCGGCGAGGGCGGCTACAACCTGATCCACAACAACTGCGAGCATTTCGTCTACGAGTGCGTTTTCGGCGTCAGCCGCAGCACCGTTGAGGAGGAAATGCGCGCGCGGTACCGTTCGCGCCCGGTGTTCGATCTGTACCTGATGAAGCTTTCGGATCCGCTCGCGCCGGCGGAAATTTTCCCGAAAAAGCGCCTTAGAGAGATCGAATCCTGCGCCGATCCGGCAAGAAAAGAGCGGAAAGCCGCCGTATGGAGCCTGCTGCTCTTTGCGCAGCAGCAGAGCTTCGGGTTTCCGAAAGAGGAGCTGCGCTTTCGAAAAAGCCTTTCCGGCAAATGGAGCTGCAACCGGTTTTTCTTTTCGCTCGCTTCCTGCGGCGGATATGCAGCCGCGCTGGTTTCAAACGCGGCGGCCGGGCTCGACCTCGAAACTTCGGAACACTTTAAAAATTCCGAAAAAGCGGCTCCCTTTTTGAAATCATACGTCGGGGAGGATTCCGCCCTCAAAGAATACGCAAGGCGCCAGGCGATCTACAAGCGCTCGGGCAAAGGCCGGTTTTCACCGCTTCGTATCGATCCCCGGGCGCAGGAAGCCGTTTTGCTGGAACTTCCGGAATGTTCCGGGCTGATTCTTTCCGCCTGCGGCGCGCACGTTCGCTCGCTGCGCGTGTTTCTGATCGAAAACGGCGCGCAAAAGCGCCTGAAACCTGCAATCCTTTAGGATAGGATGGAATTCCATGATCATCGTTCAGATTCTGATCGTTCTTTTGGCCGCATCCGCCGTTTTTATCGGCGCGCCCTCGGTCGTTATGTACCGGATCGTATTCGGGCGCAAGGATCGGCCGCATCTTACCGAGAGCGATCTTTCGAAAACCTATTACGCGCCGTACGCCGAAACGCTCCTGCGCGACTTTGGCGAGCTGCAAAAGCTGCCGAAGGAGGCCGTTTCGCTTACTTCCTTCGACGGACTGCGGCTTTACGGCGAATGGTATAACGGCGGTTTTTCGAAGACGGTGATCTTCTGCCACGGTTACGGCGGGACGCCGTATCACCAGTTTTCGCCCCAGGCGATCGCGCTCTGCAAAGCCGGCTTTAATCTCCTGTTTCCGATCCAGCGCGCCCACAACGAGAGCGAAGGGAAGCATACGACGCTCGGAATTTTCGAATCGAAGGACCTGCTCCTTTGGATCGAATGGGCAAAAAAGCGCCCGGAGTGTAAAGAGATTCTCCTTTACGGAATTTCGATGGGCTGCTCGGCGATCGAATACGCAAGCGGCGCGCTCGACGCCGAAGCGATCCGCGCAATGGTCCTCGACTGCGGCTTTACTTCGCCCTGGGATCAGCTTTCGTTCGATGCGAAAAAGCACCACGTTCCGCCGAAGATTTTCCTGCCGCTGATCGCGTTTTACGCGAAACGAAGGATCGGGATCGACATTCGCAAAGATACCCGGGAGTTTCTGCCGAAAGCCGTTGTCCCCGCGCTCTTTTACCACGGGACGGCCGATCAGACGGTTCCGCTTTCGCAGGGGCTCAAAAACTACGAAGCCTGCGCCTCCGCAAAGGAAAAATGCATCGTGCAGGGCGCGGGGCATACGCTTTGTTATCTCTACGGCGGAAAGGAAGCCGCCTTTCAGTTAGATCAGTTCATACAAAAATACTTTACGGTAAAGGAAAGGAACGAACCATGAAAGACTTTGTCATTATCGCCGACGGTACCTGCGATCTGAAAGAAGAATTCCGCAGGCAGTACGAGATTGAGATCATCCCCGGACACATCAAGCTGCCCGACGGCAGCGAGATCGAGGCGTATCTCGACTGGAACACGACCTCGCGCGATGAATTCTACGCCGATCTCAAGAAAAACCCGAACGGCTACTCGACCTCTCCGGCCAATGTCGCCCAGTTCGCGGCGAAATTCGCGGAGCTGATCGAAAAAGGGGAAACAAGGATCCTCGTGATGACGATCTCGAGCGGCATTTCCGGCGCGTTCAATTTTGCGCGCAAGGCCCGCGAGGAGACGCTCGAAAAATACCCCGACGCGAAGATCGTCTGCATCGATTCGCTGCGGTTCGGCCCGGGATTCGGCCTTATGGCGGTCAAAGCCTCCGAGCTGCGCGCGGCGGGAAAAACGCTTGAGGAAACGGCCGAATGGCTCGAAGAAAACAAGAACCGCTTCCATCAGGCCGGCTGGCTCGACGACCTTTCCTTCGTAGCGAAAAAAGGCAGAATCACGCATCCGAAGGCTTTCTTCGGAACGCTCGCCGGGGTAAAGCCGATCGGAGAATTCGATTACAACGGCCTGACGACCGTGCTCGGCAAGGTAAAAGGCGCGAAAAACGCCTATCCGGTGCTGCTTGCGTATATTGAAGAGACGATCGAGCATCCGGAAGATCAGATCATCTTCATCGCGCAGACGAACCGCCTGCCGCAGGCCGAGGAATACAAGAAGATGATCGAAGAGCGCTTCCATCCGAAGGCGGTATATATCAACGACGTTTTCCCCTCCTGCGGGATCAATATCGGCCCGGGTCTGATGGCCGCCTATTACGTAGGAAAGCCGATTTCAAAGGATCTCTCCGAAGAGCGGGCGATCCTCGAAAAAGCCATAGGAGCGAAATAACATGAAAAAAATCAGTAAAAAACGGCAGATCATGCTTTACGCGGCGTCCGGTCTGGGCATCAATATGCTCAACATCATGATGGGCTCCTACCTCTGCAGCGCGCTGCTGATCGGCGGCTTCGGCGAGAAGGCGATCCCGTTTCAGACCTATCTCGGAAAAGATCTGATCGTTCCGGCGGTCTGGGCGGTCTTTGCGCTCGCTGCGAAGATCATCGACGGAGTCATCGATATCCCGATGGCCTCCTTTACCGACGGCCTGCGCACCCGCTTCGGGCGCAGAAGGCCGGCGATCGTGATCGGCCTGGTCCCGCTTCTGATCGCGTATCTGCTCTTCCTGGTGATCCCGGATCCCTCCGGCGCGTCGCTGCTCAATACGGTCTATTACGGCCTCGTTCTCTGCGTTTTTTATATTGCCTATACGCTCACGATGGTCACCTACTACGCGACCTATACCGAGATCGTTGAAACGGAGCGCGAGCGCAATTTCCTTGCGAATACAAAATCCGTTTTCGATATCATCTATTTCATCGTCGGCTACGTTGCGGTGCGGATGCTTTTAAACGGCCTGAATATCCGCCTCGTTGCGCTGATCGTTCTTCCGCTTTCGATGACGATGCTGATCCCGATCTTTATGATCAAGGAACCGGATCTGCGCCGCGGCACCGAGCAGGGGGAGAAGGAGCCGAAGCTGAGCCTTGTAAAATCGCTCTCCTGCACGCTTAAAAACCGCACGTTCGTAATCTGGATGGTCGCCTACGCCTTTATGACGTTCGGCGTTCAGCTCTTCCTTGCGGGGATCAACGAATACTTCTCCTACGTCGGAATGAGCATGATCCTCGTAATGGTATCGGCGTTCGCGCCGGTTCCGCTTACGCTGCTCATCTATAACCGCATCATCCGCAAGCGCGGCTTCGGTACGGCGTTCCGCTACGTTCTGATCACCTTCACGGTCGGAATGCTCTATATGTTCGGCGTTTCGTTCCTTGCGCAGGGAACGCTCAAAACGGTCCTTTCCGTAACGACCGGCCTCGTTTCCTCGTTCTCGATCGGCGCGCTCTTCGCGGTGGCCTATTCGATCCCCTCGCAGCTTGCGGCGGATGAAGAGAAGAAGACCGGCGTTGCGAATTCCGCGATGTACTTTGCCGTTCAGGGCTTGTTCGCGGGGATTGCAACGGGGATTGCGACCGGCATCGTTTTAACGGCGCTCAAGGGCAGCGAGGACGCTGCCTCCGGGGCGATCCGCTACCTGACGCTGATTTCCGCGGTCGGAACGATCGTTTCGTTCCTGCTAACCTTTACTTTGCCGAAATCGCTGACCCGGATGGGAAAAGAGAAATAACAACAGACGAAAGTGGATTTTTAAATGCCTACGAGAAAAATCAACGGGTTCCATCTTGAAAAGATGCTCCGCAACGGGCTTGCCAATCTCCGGCAGCACGAAACGGAAATCAACGACCTCAACGTGTTTCCGGTTGCAGACGGAGATACGGGAACGAATCTCTATCTGACGCTGGAAAACGGACTGCATCACGCAAAAAGGACAGCCGAAGCCGGCGCGTATCTCAAAACGCTGAGCGAGGGGATGCTCCTCGGCGCGCGGGGTAATTCCGGCGTGATCCTTTCGCAGTTCTTCCGCGGCTTTGCCCAGGAGCTTTCGCGCGCGTACTGGCTCGGGCCGGGCGAATGGCGCAACGGGCTGATCCGCGCTTACCGAACGGCCTACAGCGCGGTCGTCCAGCCGGTCGAGGGTACGATCCTCACCGTCGTGCGCGAAGGGATCGAGCATATCCGCCCGCAGATTACGCGCAACACCTCCGTGGAATCGCTGCTCTCGATGTATATCGCCGAAATGCGCAGGACGCTTGCGTTTACGCCGCAGCTGCTCCCGGTTTTAAAAGAATCGGGCGTTGTGGACAGCGGCGCCCTCGGCTTTATTGTGATCGTGGAAGGGATGCTCAAATATCTGTACGGAGAGTTCCTTTCCGGCGACGAAACGCCGCGCGCCTCGGCTGCCGGCGCCGCGCCGCAGGTCGATCTCGACCTCGATCTTTTCAACGAGACGAGCGTATTTGAAGACGGCTACTGCCTCGAATTTATCCTGCAGCTGATGCAGGGCGCGAAATACGACCAGCGCTTCCGCGTTTCTTCGTATATCGAAGACCTCAAGCTCTTCGGCAATTCGATCGTCGTAGCGCAGGACGGAAAGCGCGTCAAGGTCCATATCCATACGATGCATCCCGCGAATGTCATCTCCGAGAGCCAGGAATACGGCGAATTCCTCACCTTCAAGCTCGATAACATGCAGATCCAGCACAACGAGCAGATCGTGAA
>JAEEGL010228405.1_pt1 | contig 23572 bp, 20 predicted proteins | sample 9134231 | NCBI WGS metagenome assembly JAEEGL01 (sample SAMN16246548, study PRJNA631951) | gut metagenome | biome: gut microbiome; feature: rumen; material: fiber-attached | host: Bos | place: Iran: Karaj | collected 2018-10
CCCTCATCGCGCGACCCCTCGAAATTTCTCCGGGGGATATTTTTGGAAACGCGTTTTTGCTTTCCGGGACGTTTAAACGGGTCTTTAGTTGGCCCAGAAGGCACCTTTGCCGTTCTTTCGGTTTTTCGGTTTCTCCTTTCTTTCGGCAAAAGCACTGGGAACAACCGACTAAAGGCCTATTTAAGCGCCTCGGGCTATTTTGACCGAAAGGAGGCGGATTAATATGGCTAAGCGGAAACAAGATGAAGTAGAATTTAGACCCAGACCGGCTATAACCCCGGAGGATCGAGAGAATCAAATGATCGCGTTAGCCGTAGACCTTGCAGAGAAACAGCTGCGAGATGGGTCCGCATCTTCGCAGGTCATTACGCACTATCTCAAACTCGGTTCTACAAAAGAGCGTCTCGAGAAAGAGATATTAGAGGAGCAAAAGAAACTCATTACGGCTAAGACCGAAAACATTTACGTTGCCCAGGAAACGAAAGAACTATTGCAGGAAGCTATGGCGGCACTCAAGCGCTACAGAGGTGAGAACGATGACCCGGCAGATTCGAAGATATTCTGAGCTCATTCTTCTCCCGACTTTTGAAGAGCGCTTCAAGTATCTCTCAGTCGGCGGAAGAATCGGCATCGAGACCTTCGGTGGAGACCGGCTATTTAATCAAGCTTTCTACACCTCAAAAGAGTGGAAGGACTTCCGCAATTACATAATCACCAGAGACTTCGGCTGTGACCTTGCTCATCCCGACCATCAGGTACCTCCGGGCATGGCGCTGACGGTGCATCACCTTGTGCCGCTGACTATGGATGACCTCGAGGATCACTCGCAGTATTTACTCAACCCCGAGTATGCAGTGACAACTACAGACGCGACCCACAAAGCGATTCACTATGGAGACGACAGCTATCTATCTCGATTCAATTTCGTGATACGAAAGCCTAATGACCAAGCTCCTTGGAAGCGAGGTGGCGAGAATGCTGTCTAACACTGCTACCCCAAAGTATTACGCGAGATTTAGAGAGTCAGTCCTTTCAGGGGCTATCCCGGTGTCTTACGAAGTATCGCTCCAGATGAAACGAATCGACGAGCTGATTGCGAGCCCTGTCTATTACTACGACGACTCGGCAATCGACGGGTTTATCGACTTCTGTGAGAGCGAGCTGACGATCACCGACGGCAGGCCTATTGCTCTGCTCGACAGTTTCAAACTGTGGGCTGAGGACCTTCTCGCCTGGTTCTATTACCAGGACACGACGGTTCCCGAACTTTCAGAAGATGGCAGATCTATCCGCTACGTGAGAAAACAGGTATTGACCAGGCTTCGCAACAAGCAGTATCTCATCGTTGGGCGTGGTGCCGCTAAGTCAGTCTATGAGTCTATCATCCAGGCATACTATCTGGTTATCGACCCTGAGACAACTCAGCAGATTACCACGGCGCCGACCATGAAGCAGGCAGAAGAAGTAATGTCGCCGATCAGAACGGCTATTGCGGTAGCGAGAGGGCCGCTATTCAAGCTTCTAACAATGGGCTCGATACACAACACGACCGGTTCAAGAGCAGAAAGACAGCAGCTAGCCTCTGTAAAAGACGGTATTCGCGACTTTGTCTCGAATTCACTTGTTGAAATCAGACCTATGTCTATTGATAGACTAAACGGTCTGCGCTGCAAAGTCTCTACAGTAGATGAGTGGCTTTCGGGAGATATTCGAGAGAACGTCATAGAGTGTATTGAAGAGGGTGCATCGAAACTCGCAAACTATGTGATCGTTGCAACGTCCTCCGAGGGCACAGTTAGAAACGGGCCTGGCGATGATATTAAGCTTGAGCTTACAAACATTCTCAAAGGCGACTATTTCGACCCCCACACCTCTATTTGGTGGTACAAACTCGACAGTGTCGACGAGGTCGGAGACCCCAGAATGTGGCTCAAAGCCAACCCCAATATCGGCTACACAGTTCAGTGGGAAGTCTATCAGAGAGCCGCTGAGAGGGCCGAAAAGGTACCTTCTGCTCGAAATGAAATACTGGCTAAACGGTTCGGAATCCCTATGGAAGGGTACACATACTTCTTCACATACGAGGAGACCGTACCACATAAGCATAGAGAATTCTGGGGGATGCCCTGTGCAATGGGTGCGGACATGTCACAAGGCGATGACTTTTGCTCATTCACCTTTCTATTTCCGCTCCAAACCGGCGAGTTTGGGGTCAAAACACGCAACTACATTACAGAACGAACCTATTCGCTTCTTCCTGCAGCTATGCGGTCGGAATACGACAAATTCTTGCAGGAAGGCTCTCTAATAATTATGGGTTCTACGGTTCTCGATATGGTCCAGGTCGAAACAGACATGGTGAACTTTATTGACAGTCAGCAGTATGATGTTAGAGCTTTTGGTTATGACCCATACAATGCTCGCGAGTTCGTAGAGAAATGGTGCCAGGAGAATTCAGCTTATGGGGTAGAGAAAGTAATACAGGGTGTGAAGACAGAGTCTGTCCCGCTTGGCGAGCTTAAGAAACTTGCTGCGGACAGGCTTCTTTTATTTGATCAGGAGATTATGAAGTTCGCAATGGGCAACTGCATAACTCTGGAAGATACAAACGGCAACAGAAAACTAATGAAAAAGCGGCGTGAGCACAAGATAGACGCGGTTGCGGCTATGATGGATGCTTACGTCGCATTTAAACTACACAGAGAGGACTTTGAATAATGGCAGAACAGACAATCAATCCTAACAGCATTCTCCAATCGGTCCGCAAGGTTATGTGTGGTTCGGAGTTTGCGGATGAATTCGATACCGATCTTATTATGCATATTAACACAGTATTCAACATACTAACCCAGCTGGGAGTAGGTCCGAAAACCGGTTACGCCATTACTGACGAAAACAACGAGTGGTCGGAGCTTCTTCTCAGCAACACACTGCTCAACAATGTTAAGTCCTACGTCTACTTGAAAGTACGGCTCATGTTCGACCCTCCTGCTAATCAGTCCCTCGTTACGTCTATTGAGAAGTATATACAGGAGCTTGAGTGGCGAATCAACATAACGGCGGAGGGCAATGTGTGATGGAACCTTGGCGCGATGAACTTTATCATCACGGGGTTAAAAACCAGCAGTGGGGTGTCCAACATGGTCCCCCGTATCCTATAAACCCCGACAATCACGTTACACGGATCAAAGCCGGAACTAAAATTACAAGGATTTCTCGATACGATGAGAGCAAATCGAAAGGCCATGCATATGTAACCTATAACAACCTCGACAAGGAACGTTATAAGGGGTTCTTTGCTGCGAGTCTTAATGCGAATCCGTTCAAGAAGAAAACCAAAGTCTATCAGGTCGAAATGGAGGCCAAGAAAGACCTCGTTGCGCCTGACGCAGAGACTAAACGCAAATTCTTCAAGCAGATGTATGGCGAAGACATGGAATTTAGGCGCCAGCTTGGCGCTTATCATAAAGACAACAAAATGCATACGCATGCCGTACTTCCGAAGTCTTTTTATGAGAAGAAATTCTCCTCGCTCAACCAGTATCAGCTCGATGATATCGGTTATAAAACCTTTATTTCAGCGCTCGGCGGTAACGAATACATTCGCTCGGCCTATTTCAGCAAACTTGCAAAAGCCGGCTATAACTTCGTAAATGACGACCTCGATGCGGGGAAGAAGTTCGGAAAAGAACCCGCGATTATCATCGACAGGAAGAAATCAACGAAGTATTTGGGGCAGAGAGAGCTTTCAAGCAAGGAAATCAACAAGACTTGGCGTCAGTACGGTACACATTTGAAGGAGGAATAAGATCATGGAATCTTGGAGAAAAGAATTTTATGGCTCCGATTATGGGTCCGAATATTTGATGCATTATAGAACTAAAGGGTCAAGAAATGGCATTTCCAGAACAGAGGGCTATCGGGCTGTAGGATCACTTGCTAAAGGCATCAGCACGGTTTCATCTAATCGCCCCAACAGCCGTAAAACCACTGTTTCCGGTCAGGCAACTGGCGGTCTCGGGCGTAAAGGATCTGTTCCTCTCGGCGAAACTGCGGGGAACTTTAAGCCTACAGGACCTAACGGACTGAACGAGAGTTACGCGGCAAATAGACCGACAACTCCTCCTTCAGGCAAAATTGCAGAAGAGCCAAAGCCTAACGGACTTACCACCGAGCAGGCAGAAGCCCTTGAGAATAAGCCTGCCCCTAAGCCGATGAAGAAGAAAGATGATCGAGTAATATTCGACAGGCTGGCTTCTCAGCAGCCCAGTGTGTACGACCGCGAGAAAGTACAGCAGCAGGCAACAGAAAACGCAATTAATAAAATTAAAAACGAACCTATAGGATCTGTCCTTAAAGATTATGCTGGAATAGTTGGCGATATAACCAAACTTATGGCTAAGGGAACTTTAGCAGGATATGCTTCAATGCTTCCGGGTCATAATGATGCCGCTAGAATCATCGGCGAATCTGTGCAGAACGATGCTCGAAAACTTGGCTATAGGATCGGAACAAGGATCGTCAAAAACCGGATTAGGAAGGGCAGATAATCAGAAATGTCCTCTGAATGGCCACGTTATTAAACGCCACAGGAATTTAAAGAACCAAACAACTAAATTTAATAGCAGCTCGAATAGTTTGACGATGCCAAACCAAATAAGTTGGAGTGGCCAAATGATCCAAAGGCATAGCAGAAACCAAACTATCTTAAATATAAAGTAACGGGACGGTCGTTGGATAGATACAAATTTTACACCGTTGCCCATGTCCTTCGTGACACGAATATAGGTGGCCATTGGTTTACTCCTTATGTTAAAAGATAGAATTATTATATCATACTATTTTGTAGTTGTCAAGAGTTTAATATTGCTGAAAGGAGGTAATTGCCTTGGGCATAGACATGAATTATCTCATGCACGGCGGCCCTGGAAGCGGAAGAACGCCTATTAAAAAGGGCGGAGCTAAGAATGGAGAGTCTAAATACTTCATTCCCGGAACTTCCATAAGGACTGAATCAGGAAAAGATCATCGCGCCGAGCTTGAAAACGAAGAAGGAAACGGCCTTGGCCGGGAAGACCCCCAAGCCAAACGTCTGAGAGAAGCTCTCGAAGCGCATGCCGCTGCTAAAGCTAAAAAGAAGGCCGAAGAGCGTGCGAAAGTCGAAGAGCAGAAAAAGGAAAGTCCTGAAGAAATTGCTGGGCGCAAAAGGACGCAGGAAGAATACGACAGGCGTCTGAAAGCCAAAGCAGAGCGTGACCAGGCTGAAACGGATGAGGCCAAAGGCAAAGCCCGTCAGGAGACTGAGAAAGGCGAGCAGGAAGCCGGAAAAGCCACTCAGGAAAAAGAGAAGGGCAAGCAGGAAGCTATCCGTACAGAAGAGATGGATGCTACCCGAAAGATAGACCGGGCTCAGAAGAAAGCCGAAGCTGATCAAGCGAAAGGCAAAGCTGCGCAGGAAAAAGAGAAGGGTAAGCAGGAAGCGGAAAAAGTAAGGCAGGAAGCAAGCAAAGCTGACTTGCAGGCTGAACTCAGTAAGCAGCAAGCGCTTAAAACAAAAGCTGCGCAGGATGATTATCGTCTGGATCGACGCAAGAAGAGGGCTGAGACAGATGAGGCCGAATCAAAAGCTAAAATCCAGGAGTATCTTGCTGAGAAGAATAAGCTTTCCACAGCCAGAGACGTTGAGACTACGGCTGCGTCTGGCCGTAAACTTTTAAACGATGTCGGTTCTGATGCCAAGAAGCTTATTGGTGCTAATGCTGAAAAGAAGCGCGTCAAGGAAGCCTATGGACTCGATTTGTCTAATTATTCTACCAAAGAACTCAACGACATGACTGCACGGCTGAATGCAGAGGCCGCGTATCGTTCGGCTAGAATCAGTGACGAGGGCGAGCGTACGCGCGCGGCTAAAGCTTCCGCAGATGCTCTTACCGGTATCGCGGGTCTGGCCGTTTCTGCCGTTGGGGCATACTATTTCATAAAGAAGCTAAAAGGAGATTAAGCAATGGCAGAATCAATCGGGGCTCGTCTCCGCAAAGCTTGGAATGTTTTTACATCCAGAGAGCAGCGTGAGTACCGCGATTATGGTCCTGTATATGTTTCTCCTCCGGGGACTCCTCGTAGACCGACTTTTGTTTCAGATAAGACTATCGTCAATGCTATTTACAATCGTATTGCACTCGATGTTGCGCAGATAGATATAAAACATGCAAGACTCGATGAGAACGGTAGATATCAGAGCGAAATTAAGTCTCATCTGAACGAATGCCTGACTCTACAGGCAAATATTGACCAGGGGTCTAGAGAATTTATACAGGATTGTGTGCTCACAATGATCGAACAAGGATGCGCAGCGCTCGTCCCGATAGAGACTGATGATGACCCGTTCAGAACCAACGCCTACGATATTTTCGATATGAGAGTGGGCCAGGTCGTTGAGTTCAGACCGAGACACGTGAAAGTCAAGGTGTTTAATGAACGCGCTGGGAGAGACGACGAGATATGGCTTCCTAAAGCCGATGTCGCAATCGTCCAGAACCCTCTTTACGCGATTATTAACGCGCCTAACAGCACCATGCAGAGGCTTCTGCACAAGCTCAGCCTCCTTGATGCCGTGGATGAAGCGAACTCGTCCGGCCGTCTTGATCTGATTATTCAGCTTCCTTATACAGTAAGGACTGAACTTAGGAAGAAAGAGGCGGAGAAGCGTAAAGCAGAAATAGAGGACCAGCTTTACAATAGTAAGTATGGCCTCGCCTATACCGATGCGACGGAGAAAGTTATACAGTTGAATAGGCCTGTAGAGAATACTCTGTGGAACCAGATAGAGGCTCTCACAAAGATGCTCTATGGCCAGCTCGGTCTTACTGACGAGATCCTTAATGGCTCTGCGAAGGAAGACGTGATGCTTAACTATTACAATCGTACGATTGAACCGTTTATATCGGCGATTTGCAGGGAGCTTAAACGCAAGTTCCTTACAGAAAAGGCCCGTTCAGAGGGCCAGTCAATTGAGTTCTTCATCAACCACTTCAAGTTTGTTCCTGTTACTGAGATTTCTAAGATGGCTGATTCGTTCACTCGTAACGAGATCATGACATCGAATGAATTCAGACAGATAATGGGTATGAAACCGTCCGATGACCCCGAAGCAGATTCGCTTCGTAACAAGAACCTGAATCCGACTGGAGGGATGGTGGATGAATATGGTGGTGGAGGAGATCCAGCGTTAGAAGATCCAAATAATATACCAATGGAGGAAGTTCCGCAATGAATGAAACTTACGATTTTGCCGGATGGGCGACCAGAAACGATCTGGTCTGTTCCGATGGCAGAATAATCGGTAGGGACGCGTTCAAGGAATGTGACGGAAAAGTCGTACCACTTGTATGGAATCACCAGCATTCGGCGATTTCCAACGTCCTTGGGCACGCACTTCTGAAGAATGACCCTGATGGCGTTATTGCCTATGGGGTGTTTAACGATTCTAAAGAAGGCCAGGCCGCTAAGATTCGCGTTCAGAACGGCGACATAACTTCTCTCTCTATTTATGCGAATCAGCTCAAACAGGACGGTGCCAGAGTTATGCATGGTGCTATCCGTGAGGTAAGTCTTGTTCTTGCAGGAGCTAATCCCGGAGCATTTATAGAGGATGTTATGGAGCATAGCGAAGGCGAAGATATGCAGTCTATCATCTATACCGGCGAAGACATCGTTACATCAGCTGAAGAGCCCGTGGACAGCACGGAAGACGAAATTGCACATGCCGAAGAAAGTGCTCCTAAGCCTGCCGAAGAGCCCGCAAAGGAAAAGACTATTGGCGAAGTATTTGACGCCATGTCTGAAGAGAAGAAGCAGGTAGTCTACGCTATGGTCGGCATCGCTCTTGAAAACGCAAAAGGAGAAAACTAATCATGGCTGAAGACAAGACCATTAAAGAGGTATTTGATACCTTTACTGAAGAAGAGAAAAACGTTGCCTATGCGATTATAGGCAAGGCACTCGAAGATGCAAAAAATGATACTGATAAAGGAGATTCAGAAATGAAGCACAATGTATTTGACAAGAACGAAGAGGGCACCGAGATGAAGGCCAACGCTATTTCCGTCGCCGACCTTATCAGCGAGGCTAAGAGAACCGGCGGATCGCTGAAGGATGCTTTCCTTCGTCATGATGACGAGGCTTGGTCCGATCCCAGAGGCAACTTCGCTACCAACAACATGATCCTTGATGATGCCGGCAATCAGGTGACCTACGGTATTGCCAACGTTAACTACCTTTTCCCGGAGGCTAAGAGCCTCAACACTCCCCCTGACTTTATTCAGAGGGAGAATGCGTGGGTAAAGACGGTTATGGGCGGTGTTCATCACACCCCGTTCTCCCGCATTAAGAGCATGTTCGCCAACATTACCGGCGAAGAGGCAAGAGCTCGTGGATATATCAAGGGCAACCAGAAGATTGAGGAAGTGTTCCCGGTCCTGAAGAGAGTCACCACCCCCACTACCATCTACAAGAAGCAGAAGATGGATCGTGACGATATCATCGACATCACCGATTTCGATGTTATCGCGTGGCTGAAGGCCGAAATGCGTGTCATGCTTGATGAGGAAATTGCTCGCGCTATCCTTATCGGTGACGGCAGACCCGACGGTTACGACGACAAGATTTCCGAGACCTGCATCAGACCTATCTGGACCGACGCTGATCTTTACACCATCAAGGCCGACTTTGCCATCGCCTCGAATGCTACCGAGGATGAAATCGCGAAGGCTGAGATCCGCAAGATCATAAAGTCCCGTAAGGACTACAAGGGCTCTGGCAACCTTATCTACTTCACCACCGAGGACGAGCTTACCAATATGCTCCTGCTCGAGGACAACACCGGCCGCGTGATCTACGACACTGAAGACAAGCTTCGCACCGCTCTCCGTGTCCGTAGGATCGTTACCGTTCCGCTGATGGAAGGTCTCACCAGAACCATCACTCTCCAGGGTGGCGGCTCCAGGACTCTTACCCTCCGTGGTATCCTTGTTGACCTTTCTGACTACAATGTCGGTGCTGACAAGGGAGGCGCTGTGTCGCTCTTCGACGACTTCGACATTGATGTCAACCAGTTCAAGTATCTGATAGAGACTCGTTGCTCTGGCGCTCTCATCAAGCCCTACAGCGCGATCGCTGTCGAGACCTACGTTGCCTCTTGAGTGATTCCTACCTTTTCCGAAGGAGGAAAAATTCAAAATGGCATATGCAGTACTTAACATCGAGAGGGATAAGCCCAAACAGACAGTTCTTCTTGACTATGCCAAGGATATAGAATCGGTTCCTACGGCCGAGTATTCTGTTGGCACGGTCGCTAAGACTGCTAATGGAGCTTCCAAATTTGTTCTCAGTCCTTCGAAAGAGTGGGTTGGGGACATTCAGAATGCTGCTCCGGTCAACTACACCGTCCATTACTATCTTGCCAGCACTACATCGTCCGTAAAGGCTGATAAAGTCGAGACAAAGTATTGTGTGGGCGATGTAGTTACCGAGGCTGCTCCTGACATCGCGAACCTTACCAAGGCCGATCCGACGACAGCTAAGCTTACACTCACTTCTACTGCTTCAAGTAATATCTTTACGTTTTATTACAACCAGATTGCTGCTGAGTATACCGTGAATTACTATCTTAAGGATACGACTTCCGCGGTTGCCTCGGCTACGACTGTTAGCAGCGGCGTTTATGTAGGCGATGCCATTACGGTGAATGCTGCGTCCGTCGACGGATACACTGCTGTTGAGCCGACTTCTAAGACTATTACTCTGAAGGACGGCGAGAACGCGGTTAACTTCTATTACACGAAGGATTAAGGTTCATGGCAAAATACTACGGCGCGGTTGGTTATGAAGTCGGAGAATTAGTAGACGACGTATGGACTGAATACACGGTCGAACGCAATTATTGCGGAGATTCGATCAGAAATACTCGGCGTCTGCAAGGCTCCGAGCATCTGAATGACAATATTGTCATGGGAAATCAGATAAGCATCGTTTCAGACCCGTTCGCCCGTCAGCATTTTTCCGAGATACGCTACGCCACTTACATGGGTATTAAGTGGAAAGTTACAACCGTAGAAGTTCAATACCCAAGACTAATACTTACTCTGGGGGAGGTATACAATGACGCGGGTCCAGCTGGGAATGCTCCTTAAAGAGGTCTCGGGCTTGACTAATACTGTGTATTATCAGCCTCCCCCGACCTCGAAAATGTCTTATCCGGCGATAGTCTATTCCAGATCCAACATCAGAAATACATCTGCCGATAACGACATTTACATGCAAACACACCACTACACAGTGACGGTCATCGATAAGAATCCGGATAGTCCGATAGTCGAGGCGATATCGAGGATACCCAAGATTCGCTTTAACCGACATTACACGTCCGAAAATCTTAATCATGACGTCTTTGAACTTTACATTTAAACGTTTGGAGGAATACTATAATGGCAGCTCTTACTTGGGATGGAACCGGTGAAAGACTGTATGAGACCGGTGTAGACCACGGCGTACTGTTCGTTTCGGATGGCAACGGTGGATACAGCGCTGGTGTTGCCTGGAATGGCCTTACTGCTGTAACCGAATCCCCTGAAGGCGCAGAGCCCAATGCTCTCTACGCCGATAACATCAAGTACCTTAACCTGATGTCTAATGAGGAGTTCAACTTCTCGATCGAAGCTTATACCTATCCCGACGAGTTCGGACCCTGCAATGGCGAAGTTGCCGCCGCTACCGGCGTAACCTTCTCTCAGCAGTCCCGCAAGCAGTTCGGGTTCTCTTACAGAACCAAGATCGGCAACGATGTTGATGGCGATGCTCATGGCTACAAGATTCACCTTGTTTATGGGTGCCTTGCTTCGGCCGCCGAAAAGGCCCACAACACGGTCAATGACAGCCCTGAGGCTGAGACATTCAGCTGGGATGTTACCACGACCCCTGTGCCGGTTGAAGACCTTGAACTCGCTGGCATAACCAAGCCGGTCGCCCACATCGTCATTGACTCGACCACCGCTAACTCGACCAAACTCGAGGCGTTTCTGGATACGCTCTACGGAACTTCTTCTGCTTCCGCCACGCTTCCTACGCCTGCCGCGGTCGTTAGCGCGTTCGGTGCCTAAGTTTAATTAGGGCCGACTAAAGAAAGGAGAAAAATTCAAAATGTTCGCTAAAACGATTACTTACACCGATTTTAACGACGTGGAAAGAACCGAAACTTTCTACTTCAACCTCTCCAAAGCAGAAATTGCGGAGATGCAGCTCACCACCGACGGCGGTCTTACTGAAAAGCTTCAGAAGATCATCGATTCGAAGGATCAGGCAGAGATCTTCAAGATGTTCAAGTACCTGATTCTTAAGGCTTATGGTGAAAAGAGCCCTGACGGAAAGCGTTTCATCAAGAGTGAAGAGCTCTCGGAAGCCTTCTCCCAGACGGCAGCTTATGACGAGTTCTTCATGGAAATCGGCACTAATTCTGATGCCGCTCAGGCTTTCGTTAACGGCATAATTCCGAAGGATCTCCCTGCCAAGGAGGCTTAAATCTTTATGCTGACCATAGTAATACCAAAGACGGAACTCTGGGACGAAAAGACTCAAGAGTTTCGTAGCTTTCCGGGAGCAAAACTTCTGTTGGAGCATTCTTTGATAGCTCTTTCCAAATGGGAGTCCAAGTATCAAAGATCGTTCTTAACTAAGGACAAAAAACTCACGGATGCAGAGCTTCGTTACTATGTGAAGTGTATGACTATAACGCCAAACATTCCTGATTTGGCGTACCAGTGCCTGACTCCGGGGAATCTTAAAGCCGTCCAGGTGTATATAGATTCCCCTATGTCGGCCACTACTTTTAGGGAAGAAAAGAACCATCCACATAGTAGCGAGAGGATAACCAGCGAGTTAATTTATTACTGGATGGTGGCAAACCAAATACCGTTTGAGTGCGAGAAATGGCATCTCAACAGACTGATGAATCTTATCAGAATCTGCGGTATTAAGGGGCAACAGTCGCAAAAGAAGAATAAAACACCCATGAGCAAACGAGTGGCGAATATGGCGGCACTCAATGCTCAAAGACGTGCTGCTTTAGGCACGAAAGGATAACACAATGATAAAATTCAGACAGAAGGGCAACTTCTCCAAATTCGATAGCTATACTGAGCGCCTGCTAGAGGTTGTTAAACTTGGAAAACTCGACAAGTATGGCAGAGAGGGAGTAGAAGCCCTTATGTCTGTGACGCCTCGTGATACAGGGAAGACCGCCGAGTCTTGGTATTACACTATTACGAGAAAGAAGAATAAAGTTACTATTAGTTTCAACAACTCTAACATACCGGACGGGGTCCCGATTGCGATTCTTCTGCAATACGGGCACGCTACAGGAAACGGCGGTTGGGTTGAAGGTATAGATTACATCAATCCTGCTCTTCAACCTATATTTGACAGGATAGCCAAAAAAGCGTGGGCGGAGGTGACTAAACTTTGAGTACAACTGTTGATGAAAGAGTAGTATCTATGCAGTTTGACAACTCGGATTTCGAGAAAAATGTCAAAACTAGCATGTCAACATTAGATAAATTCAAACGTAAACTTAAGTTTGATGATAGCGCTGATAGTTTCAACAACCTCGAACGCAGCGCAAATAAAGTTAGATTTAACGGTATTGCCGAAAACCTTGAGGCAGTTGGAACCAAGATAGATGCGTGGACTGTAGCTAGATGGGCCGCTATACAGCGTCTTGTAAACAACGTAATAGATGCTGGGAAGCGGATGGTTAACGCCCTGTCCCTCGATCAGGTAGCGGCAGGTTGGGATAAGTATGCGTCTAAAACAGAGGCAATACAGACCCTAATGGGAGCAATTAAGAAGGATACAGAGGGCGTAGAGTTCGGGTTTACGGAAGAGGAAATAAACCGTAAGATGTCCCTTGTCGACGAATATGTCAGTAAACTTAACTGGTTTGCGGATGAGACTTCTTATAGCTTCACGACGATGACCAGCACTATCGGCAAGTTTGTTGCCAATGGCGTTGACCTTCAGACAGCGACTGCGGCTATTCAGGGTATTGCTACTTGGGCGGCTGCATCAGGCCAGAATGCTCAGACAGCATCGGTTGCGATGACACAGCTTGCCCAGGCATTGGGTTCTGGAACGGTTAGGCTTCAGGACTGGATGTCTGTGGAAAACGCAAATATGGCGACCTCTGAGTTTAAGCAGATAGTCATGGATACCGCTGTCGCACAGGGCAAGCTCATCAAAGAGGGCGATAAGTATTATGTAGCGCTCAGTCAGGAAGAGGAAGCTCTGGAAGGCGTAAACTCTCAGCTTAAAACCTATAAGAACGGTGCCGACGGCGTAGTCGAATCCCAGAAAGAGCTTCAGAAGGGCACGGAAGTTACGGTTGAAACTTTCCGAAACACCCTTGCCGATAAGTGGTTTGACAAAGATGTTCTTGTTGAAGCCACTGAGCAGTACGGTGCTTATGCGAACAGGTTGGCAACTATAAACGACCAGTTTGTAGAAAATTCTGCGGTCGCTACTACATGGAATAAGTATGTCGACCAGTGGGCAGAGACTGAGGCGCTTAAGGATCCTATTGAAAAAGCAGCAAGGCAGGCTGAAATACTTGATTCGTTTTCCAAGATTATAGGCGAAGATACGGACAAGACGCGGACGATTCTCACGGATTTAACCGGAGGATATACGGACTATGCGATAGAGCTGGAAAAGATAAATAAGCTGTCTAAAGACGAGATAAGTGATGAGGAACGTCTTAATAGGAAACGCGAGCTGGCCATAAAATTTATGGAGGCTACCGGAGAAGCGTTTGAAAGCGATGATGACGCGCTTAAATACATAGAAGGACTCAGTAAGTCTACGATGGAACTCGGCAGGCGAGCGTTTAAAGCAGCCCAGGAAGCTAAGACTTTCCAAGAAGTAATTGACGCAACTAAAGACGCGGCATCCACCGTCTGGATGAACATCTTTGAGAAGATATTCGGCAATTACGTTGAGGCTAAGACTCTGTGGTCAGATCTCGCTGAACGAATGAATACCGCATTCGTAGGCCCGCTTTATAGCATGCAGGAAATCGTTGACACCTGGAAAGAACTAGGCGGCTACGAAGACTTGTTCGGTGTATGGAACAGCTCTTGGGATAGATTTTCAAAGCAATGGGAAGAGTCATTTAATATTGAAGATCTTGATGAACAAATCGATGCGCAGAAAGCAATAGTTAAAGAGTTTTCGCGAGTAAGCGGAAAGAGCGAACAGGCTGCCTATAAAGCGCTTATGAATCGGTCTAAAGGTATAAAAAGTGCATATGAAGCGCTTTTAGATACTTTCAATGATATATTTGGCATAAGCGGTGACGGACCTGCAAGTGCGCTGATGAAAGGCTTCTATAGTTTCTACGCCTCGGTCCACGAAGGCTTTGAGCTCTCTGAAGACGATGCAGAAAACTATAGTAACTTAATAGAAGACCTTACGAGAAGGCTCAAAGAGTTTACTACGAGAATTAGAGAATGGGCCAATAATCTTATTCCCGGTGAGGATAAGATGAAGGGGTTCCAGAATATATTCCAGAGTATCTTCTCTGCGGCGCATATAATAACAACGCTTCTCAGGCATGTAAATACTATGCTTAAGCCGATAAAAGACCTTGTTAAAGGTATAGTTTCCCGGCTTCTTATCGGTGCTGGTGAAGGCGAGAGCCTTATCGTCAAACTCGACAAGTTCCTTACTGAGAGTAAGGTTCTTTCGGGGATAGAAAAAGTCGCCAGCTGGCTGTCAAAAATTGTAGACATCATATTTGCTGCTATCGATAAGATAGGCTCCGGCAAAGGTATTTCGGAGATATTCAGCGGAGAGTTCTTCGCTAATCTCTTCAGTCAGATGTTCACCGGTCTTGTTAAGGCATTCACTTCCGCGAAAGACTTCCTTGGACCGAAGATAGAGGCGCTGTTTGACAGTATCATTTCCGGCTTCAGTAATATGAAGTGGAATGGAACCGGCTTCATGGGCGCTCTTGCTTCGCCGGAAGACGAGAAAACAGTAAAGAAAAGTATATCGATATTCAATAGCATAAAATCTATTATCAGCAGTCTTGCGCTGGCCGCAAAGAGACTTCTTAGCATCCTGCCGTCCGTATTATCTACGGTGTTCAAATGGATCGAAAAGATAGACTTTGCGACTCTTGCGATGAATGTCAAGACGCTTGTCATGGCGGTAGTCGACGGTTTCGGAAAGATATTCTCTGGTGGAAACAAGATAGACTTTATGACATTCTTGCTGTCGTTCATAGACATGTTCTTCAGTGGTCTCGAGGCTGGCGTTAAGATCCTTAATGCAATTCTTCCCGTGATCACTAAGGTATTTAATTCGATAAGCAGGTTCCTTGACGGTTTGTCTGAGAAAAAGATGTCAGGCGATTTCGAAAGGCTTGTGACTACGATTAGAGACGGCTTCCAGGCGTTTGTTAAGGCGCTTACAGGAAGAGATACTCTTGACGGGGTTAATATTCTCACCGATTTCCTTGAGTATATATTCGCTGCTCTTAAATTTGTAGGCAATCTTATACGCCTTATCATGAACCTTGTAAAGACCGCTCTTGACAAAGCTAATGAAGGCATGTCGAAGTTTAAATGGAGCGACATTAAGGATTGGTTTACCAATTTCAAAGAGAACATCCTTCCTGGAATAAGAGATAAACTTTCGGATATTCGTGCCGAACTTATTCTGTTCTCTCCGATACTTGTCGGAATTCTTGGCTACTTTGCCCAGCTTCAGGCAATAAAGCTCGGAAAGGGCATGATTAAGTCGATAAAAGAGCTCGCAAAAGCTTTTGACGATATGTTTGGACTTAAGGATCGTGCCGCAGCCAAGAAGATAAAAAGCATCGCCCTGCTGGTCGTAGCAATTGCCGGTGCTTTGGCCGCACTTGCTTTTGCAATATATAAACTTTCTCAGGTCCAGGATAGTGGGAAGATGTGGCAAGCTGTTGGAGTTATCGGCGCGATTACGGCTGCTTTAACTGCATTCATGGTGCTGACGCTTGTCTTCGCAAAAGTGGCAACGAAAGGACTCAATGAGGGGCAAATTAAATCGTTTGCCAATGTATTGAATTCTCTTGCGTTGGTTATGGCGGTTCTAGGCGGCGTTATATTCTTGATAGCGTACACTATGGAACGGCTAAGCGAAATAGACAATGTTTGGGAGATGTATGGCGTAATTGCGGCAATTTGGGGGCTTTTAGCATTGTTCATTGCCGAGGCAGCCCTAATTGCGAAGAAAGCAGGAGACATATCGTCCGTTGTCCCGGCGATGCTAACGCTTGTTGCCTGTATAGCAGTAATGACACTGCTTGTGAAGAAAATGTCAGATATGAATCAGGAACAGAAGCTCCTTCCGGGTCTTCTTGGCCTTGTTGCTATAACTGGTATTCTGGCGGCGTTCCTTGCCGCGATGGCTGGCCTATCGAAGCTTACTAAGGGCGGGATGGGAATGCTTGCTGTCGGCGGTGCGCTCCTTATGTTTGCGGGAGCAATGCTCGCTGTAGCCCTGGTTCTTCAGCAGATAAGCGCTATGACCATCAACATCGATAATCTCCTTATCTTTGGCGCAGTGCTTGGCATAATGCTTGTCGCAATGGCCGGCCTGTCCTTTATAGGGCCCGAGATGCTGGTCGTTGCTGCTGCATTGCTCACGTTTGCTACGGCAGCTGTAGCCACGGCTCTTGCCATGTTCTTGGCTGCAGAGGCTGTTGAGATTCTATCGACTCATATCGGCGACATCGTTCCGGTTATACACGAACTTGTTGTTGCCGGACTCGACGCGGCGAAGACGTTTATAGAGTGGATTATCGAGAACATTCCGCTCATCAACCAGATGCTTACCGACCTTGCTATGATGGGCATAGACATTCTCTTCAAGGCTACAATGGCGCTTCTTAAGAGGCTTTCAGATGATGCTCCGGCTATTGCTGGTAAGGTTATCGAGATAATCATAGGCATTCTGGATGTGCTGATTGACAATGCGATTATCTTAACGGAGAAGGCGACAGAACTTGGCATGTGCGTCGTAATAGGTATGATGCAGGGTCTTTCTTCTCGTATGGGAGAACTTCTTGATGCGGCTGTCGAGCTGGTTGTCAGTTTCATTGACGGTCTCGGAAATGCATTGTTTGAACATGCAGATGAAATTCATGCGGCGGTCCAAAACTTTATCTCCGGCCTGCTTAGACTCGTCCTTACGTTCTTTGGCGTAAAGGGTGAAGCGGGTGACAAAATTTCTAGAGGTCTTGGCGATCTGATCACAAATCTTGGAGAGTACCTCGTAAAACTTGCCGCAACGGCGATAAGGTTTCTCGGCACGTTCTTCAAGAACCTTTGGTCTAAAATTAAGTCAGCATTTACTGAGGCCAACACTAAGATAAAGACCGAAATCCAGAATGTGTGGAATAAAGTAAAAGACACGCTAAACGGATGGAAAGAGAAGTTCAAGGAGATAGGTAAGAACATTCTTGAGGGTCTTATTAACGGCTTCAAGGAGCTTAAACAGAAAGTCGTGGATACTGTCACTGGAATTGGAGACAAGATTCAGGGTGGGTTTAAGAAATTGTTCGGAATTGAATCTCCGTCCAAAGTTTTCCGTGAGTACGGTCAATATATGGATGAGGGACTTATTCTCGGTCTCAATAATTACTCAAAGAGAGTCGAAAATTCGGCAGAAGATATGGGTAACGGAGTCACAGATGCTGTCTCAGAAGCCATTTCGAGGGCGTATGACCTTATGGCAAACGGCGTCGACATGGATCCTACGATCCGCCCCGTCCTCGATCTCTCAAATATTCAAAATGGCATAGGCGCAATGAACGGAATGCTTGCTGGCGAATACTCGCTTGATGCTTCTGCGAATTACGCTCGCCAGGTTGCGGACGCAGAGTATGCCTCTTCGGCGTATTCTGGTTCTTCTGCGGGTGCTACGACTACTACAAACAACAATAATCAGTCGATTACCAATACATTCAACATCAGCGGAGACGATCCGCGAGAAATAGCTGAAGAAGTATCCAGAATAATTCAACAGCAGATAGGGAGGAGAAACACCGTATGGGCATAATCACATTTAACGGGGTGTCGAGTGAAGATCTCGGAATAAAGGTCTGGACATTTCCCAATTACGAAATACCAGAGAAAGAAATACAGATGATTCACGTTCCGGGGAGAAGCGGAGATATAGCTATCGATCTCGACTCCTATAAAAATGTTGAACGCTCATATCAGGTATCTCTTTACGACAAAACTAAGTCGTTTGCCGAGCTTGGAGTCGTCCTTTCAGGGTGGCTCCACTCGGCCAATGGCTATGCAGAACTCTCTGATTCTTACGAGCCCGATTTCTTTAGAATGGCTCTGTATTCAGAAGAGGCGACGCTCAATAACTTCCTGAATCAGGCAGTTACTGCGACCGTCGTGTTTAACTGCAAACCCCAGAGGTATCTTATCTCTGGGAATTCGTTCAGTTCGCTCAGTAGCCCGCTTGTGAACCCCTACAATACCATCGCAAGACCGGTATTCAAGGTGGTTGGAAACGGGACGCTGACAGTGAACGGAAAGACAGCTACTGTGACCAATAATAGCGGTACGACTCTGTACATCGACTCCGAAATCCAGGATGTCTATTACATGAGTGGAACAACGGCAATGAACGGTAACAGTAGAGTCACATTTTCAGACAGTACCTTCCCGGTATTTACTGCAGGAAGTAATGTCGTTTCAAGTTCAGGATTTAGCTCAGTGGAGGTGAAGCCCAAATGGTGGACAATTTAAAGCTATTTGAACAGACAGCGAGAGATTTCTCGTCTAATGGATTAGGCTTCTTATCTGACGCGACTAAGTGTACCGTCGAGGAGGAGCGAAACGGAATCTTTGAACTTGAACTCGAGTATCCCATGACCGGGAGACGGTTTTCTGATATTCAGCTTCGTAATATTATCGTAGCTAAACCGAATCCCTATGCGAATCCTCAGCCGTTTAGAATTTACCAGATATCGAAGCCAATAAAGGGCCTTATTACAGTCAACGCAAGGCACATTAGTTATGACCTGTCCGACTGGGTATGTCTGCCCTTTTTGGCTTTGACATCGAACGGAACTCCTGCAGGGCATACTCCTTATTACCCCGGAGTCATTCAGTATCTTCAGTCAGAACATACGGTAATTAAAGACCGTGCGGGAAATAACACAACGTATCATGGCGCAGTTTATGACCCGGACCACAATTTCCCGTTCCATTTCGAGACTGATATGGAGCTCGACTTCACATGGGAGACTGAGGACAAAGCCGATGACCACAGGTTTAAGTTCTTCAAACCCGCATCAGTTCGTTCAGTTCTTGGCGATTCTAAAGAGTGCGGCGTTCTCGGTAAATTTATAAACGAGACGGAAGGCTCTGAAGATTATGGTCAGAGATGCGAGATCGAGTATGATGGTTACAATATTAGAATAAAACAGCATCGTGGGACGGAGACTGGGTTTGAGGTTCGTTATGGCAAGAATATGACAGACCTTGACCGGTCCGAAACTGCGGACAAGGATTATACAGCTATTTTTCCCTTCTGGAAGGCTATAAATAGTGAAGATACAACGGTTAAAATTCTCGATGATGGTTCGAGATATGAATCCATCGAGGGTGCGTCCAACCAGTATAGGAAATTCCTTGTACGCGATCTTTCTTCTGACTTCGAGAATGTTCCGAATGCTCAGGACATGCGAAAATATGCCCGGCAGTACATTAAAGATGAAGATCTTAAGGGAAATCCGTCCATAAACGTTACGGTAAACTTCCAGGAGCTCTCTAAGTCCTCTGAGTATGCTCAGTACAAAGAGCTCGAAAAGGTACAGCTGTGTGATATTGTCACGGTTGTGCATGAGGGGCTCGGAATTAGAGACGAGAAGAAGGTCATAAAGACAACATATGACGTCCTCAGCGACCAGTATACGTCCATAGACCTTGGCGATCCTCGTGACGAACTCGCGGGAACTATTTCCAATACCGTAAATGTAACAAATATTACGGACAATAGCACGAATGTTATTAATTCGCAGGTTGTATCGCTCGATCTTGATTCGACTATGAAAAATATTACTGCGATTTATTATCTGAAAACGAACAATGAGCCGGTTCCTACGCCGTCCATTATCGTTACTGAAAATCGTGATGATGTAGAGAATACTTGGACTACTGCGGAGCCCGTTGCAAAGCATGACGGTACGCTGTACACGTCTCAGCAGAGGCTTCTCTCGAGCGGCTCGCCGGTGTTCGATACTCCGGTTGTTTCGAAGATCGTCAACGCAGTAAAAGGCTTTATCGATACGACAGAGAATCCTGTTACTGGAGAAATCACAAATACTCTTGCCGGTGATAAACTCACTGCAGAGAGTGTTGATACACCGTCGCTTGCTGATGGCGCTGTCGAGACAGATAAGATAGAGGACCGGGCAGTTACATATGACAAGATAGCGGTCGATGCTATTCATAGCGGAAACTATACGGAGATTCCTGCATGGTCGAGCAGCAATAGTTACAGCTATGGCGACTATGTAATTTACAATGGTCAGGCTTACGAATGCGTTGAGACGACAACTGGCGCATGGAATCCTTCTAAATGGAAGGCGCTTCCTACCAACTTGTTTTCTGATGCGGGTACTTTCTTCGATCTATCGAATAACGGTCTTCTTAAATCTCGTAACTTCGCGATAGATTCGGATGGGACGGTATACCTTAGAGGCGATATTTACGCTAATGGCGGGAACCTTGGCGGATGGTCTATAACGAATGAGGGTCTCGTATATGCAGGCGGAGCGAACGACGACCGAATCGATTTCTCTCCTTCTGGAGAGCTTACTGCGGATGGTCAGAAGCCGTACATCAGCGCTACAGGCGCTCTTGTTATGCGTATATCGGAGAATGTTTCCGGGTCAGATCCGGACGAGACCGCGGTATTCGCTATAGGTAAAGACGGAAAGCTGTACGCCACTCGAGGAGAAGTCGCAGGTTGGTCTATCGAGAACGATACATTTGTTCATGAGAGCGACGATGCAAATAACGTTTATCTCTTTGGTACGACGAGTTCGGTCAATGTGTTTAATGCGGATTCGCCTCTTGGAGAGACGATTTCGGCAAGCTCGGCAGTGGGCAACCTTGTGATGAGGGTTGGTGACGCATCTAATGCGACATTTGCTCTCGATGAAAACGGTGCTATTTATGCTATGGAGGGGCATATCGGTTCTCTTATTCTTACCTCGAGGGGTCTTGAGTATACGACCGGCGAAGAAGGAACGGCTCCTTCAACTGCTCTTAATCTTAAAGATTATGGAATAATAATTAAGGATGCGAACGATGCACAGTACGACTTGTCTCAGAACTCATTGTTTGCGGTTGTAAAAGGCGAAAGCGTATCTTCCGAGCTTGGAAAATATGGCGTTTCTTCTATTTACAATGGCACGATGGTCGTCGACGCTCAGATTTTCGATAGCAATGGTCCGGTGGCTGGGATGATGCTTGGCAAACCCGGAGGCGAACTTACTGGACGTTGGACTTTCTGGGATAGGTATGCGCCTCAGTCTAGTTATGATTACTGGGAGTCTAACATAGAGTATTCTCTTGGGGACATAGTCATAGCTCCGCAGAACATGGGCGAGGGAATTGTTTACAATAAGCTCTATAAGTGCATTGTCGCCACGACCGCATACCTCAATAAGATGTATAACTGGGAGTGGGAAGAGACCCTCGGAGAATCTATCTCGGGCGTTTACTTAAACGACGATATGGATCATACTCTGCAAGAGAGACTCAACTCGCTTAGAGACTTGTATAATTCTTATGCGCCTCCGGTAGCAACAAGTTCGACGCTCGGTGTCGTGAAAATTGGCTCTGGGCTTACGATTAATGCAGCAGGACTTCTGTCGCTTAACTATGATTACACCCTTCCCACCGCCACCTCCTCAACTTTAGGCGGAATTAAAGTCGGAACCAACCTCACAATCGATTCTGCGACCGGTGTACTGTCTGCAGTCGACACAACTTATGCCGCTGCAACGTCGTCGGTGCTGGGACTCGTAAAAATTCAAAATGGAGCCAATACCGGTCTGTCAATCGATGCTGCAGGTTCGCTCAGAATCTGGCAGCCGGATGATCCCGAGATAGAAGGCAAATTCCTTATGGCCGGAGCGGATGGGACGTTCGAGTATGCTGCACCGGAACTTCCAAGTCACATCATTCCTTATGGCGTTTGCTCGACAGCCTCTGGTACGGCTGCAAAAACCGTGACTCTAAGCCCTGATATTTCTGGCAGGATTTCCGCAGGTCAGATGATTCTTGTTAAGATGCAATATGCATCCGGAGTCGCTAATGCTACACTCAATGTTGGCGATGGCTCTGGCGCAAAGAATATGATGATCTACGGAACGACCAAAGTAGGTACTATCGCAGGAACTACAGGTTGGGCGGCAGGAGAGCTTCTCGTGCTCACCTACGACGGGACGAACTGGCTTGTCAATAAGTCTTACTCTTCGGACACTAATACGGTGGTTAGGGCTTATACCAGAAACACCAGTACTATCCTTCCGCTTATGGCAGCTGCTACTAATAGTACTGGGACTACGGCAGCGGTTTCTACAACTAACGGCGGTTACAGAGCGGCATACGGTATTGTTGGCTATCAGAACACAAGTCCGACGGTGAACTTGTCTAATGGCAACGTTAATGTCATTGGAAAATTGACCGTTGGTGGAACTGCTGTTTCTTTGAGCGGACATACTCATACTTTTGCGTCACTTGATAGTAAACCAACGACTCTGAGCGGTTATGGAATTACCGATGCAGCTTCGAGCGGACATACTCATCCTACGTTCTCTACAGAGACAAACGGGTTTGTTCCCGGACCTGCTCCGGATGAAACAGGATTCCTGAAGGCAAATGGCACTTGGGAAACGCCTCCTGATACAAACACGACTTATAGCTTCGAAGATGGGACTACAAACGGCACGTTTCGGGTTAAAGCTTCTACTGCTTCAACTTGGACCGATATAGCTATTCACGGTCTTGGTTCTGCGGCTTATACTTCTTCAGATGGCTATGCTCCCGTAGAGCACACTCATGCCGCTGGAGACATTGATGGTGGAGTATTTGATATTGCTAGGATTCCTACTGGAACTACGTCTACCACGGTTGCATTTGGGAACCATACTCACTCTAATTATCTGACTTCAAGTTCCTCTATTGCTTCTACTCAGCTTCCTACAGCAACAAGTTCCGTGCTCGGAGCGATTAAGGTAGGAAGTAATCTGTCTATAACAAATGGGGTTCTTAGCGCTGTTGATACTAAGTACACAGCGGCTACTTCTGTAACTGCTGTAAGTACAACTTCTTCCACAGGCACCTCTACTAACTACGCTAGACAGGACCATGTTCATAACATTAGTCTTGCTACAGGCGATAATAATGGTCAGGTTAAGATAGCCGGAACCAACGTTAGTGTTAAG
>JAEEGL015860994.1_pt1 | contig 23572 bp, 20 predicted proteins | sample 9134231 | NCBI WGS metagenome assembly JAEEGL01 (sample SAMN16246548, study PRJNA631951) | gut metagenome | biome: gut microbiome; feature: rumen; material: fiber-attached | host: Bos | place: Iran: Karaj | collected 2018-10
GAAGTAGCTACTATCAAGATGATAAATGTAAAGGGTCTCAGCAAGAAGGCAGCAGGCAACGAGCTTGCAAAAGCCGGATTTACAAATGTTACATTTAACGATGTTAATGATGAGAACACACCTGAGGGATATGCAGTCAGCCAGAATGTAGAGTCTGGTAAGGAAGTTCCTGCAGATACTCAGATCATAATCAGTATCAGTGTTGGTGCTGAAGAACTTGAGATCACAGATGTTTCGGGAATGACTCTTGATGATGCCAAGAAGGCTCTTGAGGCACAGGGCTTCAAGGTTACAAGTTCTTACGAATTTAGTGATGAAGTTGAGAAGGATAAGATCATCTCCCAGAGTCCTGCTGCTAAGTCTAAGGGCAAGAAGGGCGATATCATCACACTGGTTGTAAGTAATGGTAAGGAAGAGAAGACTGTAAAGGTTCCTGATCTTGCAAACCTCACAGAGGGAAATGCAAGAAGTGCAATCGAGAATGCAAAACTTGTAGTTGGTTCTGTCACATATGAATACAACTCATCTGTTCCGGAAGGTCAGGTTATAAGCCAGAATGTAGCTGCCGGAACTGAGGTTAAGGAACAGACATCAGTTGGTTTTGTTATAAGTAATGGTGCTAAGGCTAAGACTTATAAGGGAACAGTAACCGGTAACATATCTACCGGAGATGAAGAATTTATCGCTTCAACTGGTGTTGTTGTAAAGATATACATTAACGATGAAGGTGGATATCATGAGGTTACCAGCACATCAGCTGATCCTGGTAATTCAGGAAGTATATCTATCGAAGGATCTGCCGGAGGACTTTCATATAATAACGGTTCTCCATCATTCAGTGTAACTGATACAGAGGGTAATGATGTAACAACTAAGTATACATCATCACTTACACTTTCTTATGCAGAAGAGTAATTTATGATAATTAAAGGACAGATAATTAAGGGTATTGGCGGCTTCTACTATGTAGATGCCGCTGACACTTTATATGAGTGCAAAGCCAGAGGACTTTTTCGTAATCTGGGGATAACTCCGCTTGTTGGAGACGAGTGCGATATTGAGATCATTGATAAGGATGCGGCAGAAGCTCATATAGTTAAAATACATGAAAGACGAACAGAGTTGATCCGCCCGGCAGTAGCTAATGCTGACCAGGCGGTTGTGATTTTTGCGGTAAAAAATCCGGACTTTAACAGAGGACTTCTGGACAGATATCTTATCAATCTGGAACAGCAGGGAATGGATGTTGTCATCCTGTTTAACAAGGCTGATCTGGATGAGGATTATGCCGAAGAAGTATCATCAATATATAGTTCTGTCGGATACGATACATTTGTCATATCAAATAAAACCGGTATGGGACTGGATGCTGTACGAGGCAGACTGAAAGGGAAGGTTTCTGTATTATCAGGCCCTTCGGGAGCAGGTAAGTCCTCCTTTATAAATAACATCATTCCGGATGCAGAAGCCGAGGTTGGTGATATCAGTAAGAAAATCGGGCGCGGCAAGAACACCACCCGTCATAGCGAAATACTTAGGATTGATGAGTCTTCTGCAATCATAGATACACCGGGTTACAGTTCTATAGAACTCTTATGTGACAATTCTGAAGATTTAAGATATTATATAAGGGAATTTGAACCATATGAGGGCAAATGCAGATTTACGGGATGTGTGCATGTTGCGGAGCCTGACTGCGCTGTGAAGACCGCAGTGGAAGATGGGAAGATATCCCGCATCAGATATGACAGTTATGTGGAAATATATACATCCTGCAAGAAAGGAAAATGATCATGCCAAGTAATATATTATCACCATCTATATTAGCGCTGGATTTTAAGTACATGTCAGATAATCTGAAGGCTGTTTCAAATGCCGGCGCCAAGTGGATCCATGTGGATATTATGGATGGTTCCTTTGTTCCGAATATATCTTTTGGACCACCTGTTGTAAAATGTATCAAGCAGGTTATCCCTGATGTTTTCATGGATGTTCATCTTATGATCCAGAAACCTGAAAGCTATATAGAGAAATTCTATGATCTGGGGGCTGACAGTATTACAGTTCATTATGAAGGCGTATCGGATCTGAAGGCTGCTATCGACCTTATTCATAGTTACGGTATCAAATGTGGCGTTGCCATCAGCCCTGATACTCCAATCGGCGTTCTGGATGATTATCTGGATGATATTGAAATGGTTCTCGTTATGAGTGTTTATCCTGGCTTTGGCGGCCAGAGCTTTATTCCATCCACGCTGGACAGACTTAGGAAGGTTAAGGCTAAAGCGGTTTCCAAGGACCTTGATATCAATATTGAAGTGGATGGCGGAATTACAGCAGATAATCTTACAGAGGTATTAGATGCAGGGGCAAATGTCATTGTCTCAGGTTCTGCTATTTTCGCGGGAGATATAGAGAAGAACGTTAAGGATTTTCTTGGTAAAATGTAATGAATATCATAATTGTTTCTGCCGGAGAGCTTTCGCCGGACTTCCTTAAAACTGTATATAATGATCAGAGCCGGACTGAGACTCCTTATGTTATCGGAGTGGATAGAGGTGTCCTTACATGTGACGCCGCCAACATTAATATAGATTATTATATAGGCGATTTTGATTCGGTAGAAGAAGCTGATAAGCTTAAGATCATAAAGAGAGCTGCTGATAATGGTACGGTTCTGAATCCTGTTAAGGATGATACAGACACGGAACATGCTGTGAGATATGCAGTAAGTCTAAAACCGGATCACGTAGTGATCCTGGGTGCCACCGGAAGTCGTATGGATCACACATTTACATCCATAAGGCTCCTTAAAGTGTTTGAAGATAATGGAATAGATGCAGTGATTCTGGATGAACATAACCGGATAAGGGTTATGGATGGAAGAAGAGGAAGAATTACATTTGACAAGAAGACTCAGTATGGTTATTACGTATCTGTTCTTCCTTTTGCTGAGGATCTAAAGCATGTAAATATCAGCGGATTTAAGTATGATCTGAAAGACTGGCATATAGATATGCTTGCCGGACTCGGAGTAAGTAATGAGATAGTTTCTGATGATGCTTACATTGAGTTCGAGGGATGTGGAATTATAATGGAGACAAAGGACTAGCGTTATGACTGTCAGAAAACTTTGTTCAACAGATGATATAAAGGGACTGAATATAGGACTTCAGTCTGCAGGCTACATGACAGCTCTTTTCGGAATAGGTATACTGCCTTTTTATATATACCTGTTCGGAGCGGGGATGGTATGGGTCTTAGTTGGTGTGGCTGCTGCCACATTTTTGTTGTGGGGAAATATACCATTCAGGCTTAAGAGATATCATCAGAGACATAACAAGGTTTATACAATCCCAGGATACTTGCAGGTAAGATTCAGATGCAAGGATAACTACATGAGGGTATTCATTGCTTCAGAGATAATAATACTTACATCATTTCTTGCGGCTATTTTTGTCAAAATAACAGGTCAGATAATGCATAATTGTACCGGATTAAATAGTACGACCTGTGGAATAATAATGCTGGCTATAGCATGTTTTGTTCTGTCGTTTAATGGTTATGTTGGGATTTATAAGTACACTCTGCTGAAGGTGATGGTGCCACTGTTAGCTGCGCTGGTGGTAACTGTATATATAATTCTTTCTTTGGGATTCCCTAGGCTGGTTGTTAATACCATGTCTACAAATATCCAGGGTTCTGTGACACAGTATCTTAATATTGCTTATTACCGTGGAGGTTTCCTTAGGGTTGAAGATGTGATCACGCTTGTATCAAATGGATTTATACTGGCGGGACTTCCTTTTCTATATACCATCTGTCTTAAGAGTGTAAGAGGTAAACAGATTCTTTCAGGCAGAAAATACGCAGTTGTATTCATGCTTCTGATGGGACTTGTGTCATCCTTCCTGGGTGGTGTATCCAGAGGATTTCTCTTCCAGAAAGATACCGCAGTTTCATTTTCTGAATATGTGGGAGATATGTTCAATGTACTTTTCGGACAGGAAGAATTAATAGGTGTCGTAGTAGGACTGATATATTTTCTAGGTGTTCTTGCCGCCTGCTACGTGATAATAGAATGTTGTGTATACAATATAGCGACAATACTCTGCGTGGATCTTTTCAAGTCAGGAGCAGCCCTCAGAGGAAGATATAACAGAGCAACACATGGTATATATCTGTCGATTTTTATCACAGGATTTCTGATCACAATGCTGATGCTTATACTGCCGGAGGAAGTAACACTTAACCTGATGATGCAGTTTGTGGCGCTTCTGGGATGTTCAGTGGGAACAGTAGTGTATCTGTCTCTGAAGTGGAGAAGACTGACCAGACAAGGAGCTATGGCGGGTGTGATAACCGGCCTTGTAGCGATTCCAATATATAGATATGTGGGGATATTTGGTTCTGAAGGAATTAAATATTCACTGAGTGAATGGCTGGGAGTGAGTCCTGTGTCACTTGCACTTGTTACAACTGTATTCATGATATTTTTTGTGAGTTTGATAACCCCGCCGGAGAGCCAGGAGGTTTCTCAGGAACTTTATGAGATCAAGAGTAGAATATCATAGGCAGAAAAAAAGCACCTCGTACCGACCCGAGGTGCTTTATATACACTATCTATTCATAAGGTGAGAGAGTTATGAAAAAATCTATGGTTTAAATATAATCCTCAAATATGAACAAAATATTAACAAACCCCTAATAATCTGTAAAAAATAGGGAATTTATATCGAAAAACCGAAAAATCTGATAGTTTAGTTTGGGTTTGGTTTATGTTATAATAAAGAACGATTTATTTTTTTAGTTATGTTTTAAGAGGTGACACAGTAATGGGTTTTTTTAAAGACTTTAAAAGAGATTTTGCTCAGGCAGTAAATGAGCTTATTCCTGAGTCGGAATCCAAAGATAGTAAGAAGGAAAACGAAGGCGTTGATCAGCCTGTTACTTCTGAAGAAGGTATAAAACCTGAAGCCGAAAAGGCTGATGCTGTAATGGATCAGCAGGAAGGAACGGTTGAAAATATTACTCCTTCAGATGTAGCTGAAGTAACGGATGATGTTGCTGAACAGACTGAAGCAGAGAAGCCTAAGAAGAAACCTTCAACTAAGAGAAAGGGTTCCAAGTCCAGAAAGGCAGCTGCCAAGAAGGACGTAAAGGAAGCTGTATCAGAGGCTATGCTTAAGGCTGATGCAGAGAAGCTTAGAGAAGAGATCAACTCTCATATTGAAGAGAAGAGTAAGCTGGCTGATGCAGAGATAGATAAGGAAATAGATGATCTTCCTACAGTTGGTGATGACTTTAATGCAGAGGATTATGATGATTCAGATCTGGATCCGGTAAATCCTGAGGAGTTAGATCAGGAAGAAGATGTTCAGGATATGGATGATGTCCAGAATATAGAAGATGTCCAGAATATAGAAGATGTTCAGGATATAGAAGATGTTCAGGATATAGAAGATGTTCAGGATATAGATGATACCCGGGAAGAGGGAGAAGAAGTACAGGCTGAGGAATCTTATCAGACTGATGAAGATATGCAGGCTGAGAACTTCGAAGATTTAGATGACTCTGAGCCAGAGGATAATGATGATCAGTCTTCTGAACCTGAACAGATAGAAGAACTTCGCGAGATCGAAATACCTGAGCAGGAAGAAACTGAAGCAGAAGATGAACTGGCAGATCAGGAAGAGCCAGAAGAGGAAACTGTACAGAACATAGAGTCTGAACAGGAGGATTCGCTTCAGGAACCTGAACAGGAAACAGAAGTTACATCAGAAGAAAATAGCGAAGAAGCAGATATGGAGGATTCCGGCGTGGCAGAACTGGAAAATGAGATAAAGAACAGCAATGATTATATAGGATTATCAGATGATACAACATACATCACACAGAAGACAGTCATCATGGGTAATCTGGAAGTAGAGGGTGATGTAGAAATCCTCGGACGTGTAGAAGGTGATGTGAAATGTACTGGCAAGACTATTCTTGGCGGCAGAGTAAATGGTGATATTGAAACAGGTGACCTGTATGCTAATAAGGCGCACATCGCTGGCAAGATCACTTCAACAGGCAATGTAAAGATTGGTGCAGGAACCATATCAGTTGGTGATATCACAGCAGATTCTGCTCTTATAGCAGGTGCTGTTAAGGGAGATATAGTTGTTGAGGGTTCTGTAATAGTTGATTCAACTGCAGTGATAGTCGGCAATATAACTTCTAAATCTATTCAGATAAATAATGGTGCGATAGTAAATGGTTCGTGTCATCAGACCGGTGTTGATGAAGACATAAAGAAGTTCTTCACAGAAGGCATCGAAGAAGTTGGAAATGGCGAAAGTGATGTTGAAAATCTCGAAAGCATTGAAGAAGTGTAAAGAGGATTCAGTACATTTTACTATTACACAGATACTACAGGGAGGCATGATATGAAGATGAACAGAATACTTCTGAAGCTCAGTGGAGAGGCTCTTGGAGAGAACGGAAAGGGTTTCTCAGAAGCAGAGGTGAGTAGAGTTGCTGCTGAAGTTAAGAAGGTAAGTGATAAGGGTATTCAGATAGGAGTTGTTATCGGCGGCGGTAATTTCTGGCGTGGAAGAACATCCAATGATATGGACAGGGTGAAGGCGGACCAGATAGGTATGCTCGCAACTGTTATGAATGCAATATATGCAGCTGATTGCTTTTCCAGAGAGGGAATGACTTGTCATGTTATGACCCCTTATGCGATCGGTGATGTATCAGAGCTTTACGTCAGAGATAAGGCTATAGAATATCTCGAGAAGGGTGACATTGTTTTCTTCGCAGGAGGAACAGGACATCCATACTTCTCAACAGATATGGCTGCTGTACTCAGGGCAGTTGAGACAAAATGTGATTATATTCTTTCTGCAAAGGCAATCGATGGAGTTTACGACAGTGATCCAAAGACTAATCCAAATGCAGTAAAGTTTGATGAAATGTACATGTCAGATATAGTTGATAAGAAGCTTGGTGTTATTGACCTGGCGTCAGCAGTTCTGGCAATGGAGAATCATCTTCCTATGCTTCTCTTCGGACTTAATGAAGAAGACTCAATCGTCAGAGCAGTAGAAGGCGAGAAGATAGGAACAGTAATTAAAGCAGAATAGTAAACTTGGCCCTGCCTCATGGGGCGGGCGGAAAAAGGTATATTATATAAAGGTATTCAGGAGGAAACAAAAATGGCAGATTATAAGGACAGAATGCAGAAGGCGATTGAATCACTTCAGTCAGAATTTGGAACTATCAGAGCAGGACGCGCTAATCCACGTATGCTCGATAGGATCAAGGTTGAATATTATGGAACAGAGACTAACCTTCAGGGTGTTGCAAATATATCTGTTCCTGATGCTAGAACATTGATGATCTCACCTTGGGAGCCTTCAATGACTAAGGAAATCGAGAAGGCTATACTTGCATCAGATCTTGGCATCACACCAAATAACGATGGTAAGAACATCATCCTTAATTTCCCTGAACTCACAGAGGAGAGACGTAAGGAACTTGCTAAGGATATAAAGAAGAAGGGTGAGGCTGCAAAGGTTGCTGTAAGAAATGTACGTCGTGATGCAAACGATGCAGTTAAGAAGCAGAACAAGGCAGGCGAGATTTCAGAGGACGAACTTAAGACTGAGGAAGATAATATCCAGAAGGCAACAGATAAGTTTATCGCTGAGATTGATAAGCTTGTTGATAATAAAACAAATGAGGTTATGACAGTATAATATGGGTGAAGAATATAAGATTCCACAGCATGTAGCTATAATACTTGATGGTAACGGAAGATGGGCTAAGAAGAGGCATATGCCTAGAAATTTTGGCCACAAAGCCGGTGCTGATCAGATAGAGGTCATATGTCGTGAGGCCTGGGATATGGGAATCAAATATCTGACTGTATATGCTTTTTCTACAGAGAACTGGAAGAGGTCAGTAGAAGAGGTTACAGGTATAATGACGATCCTCAGAAATTTCCTGGAGACTGCTATCGAAAGATCCAACAGAGATAACATGAGAGTAAGAGTTATCGGTGAGAGAAGCAGACTCGATGCAGATATCATAAAGGCTATAAATGATCTGGAAGAGGCAACAAAGAATAATACCGGACTCCAGTTTAATATAGCGCTTAATTATGGTGGAAGAGATGATATAACCAGGGCGGTAAGACATATCGCCGAGGAAGTAAAAAATGGTGAGCTTCAGATAGAGGATATAACAGAGCAGTGCATATCAGATCATCTGGATACACATGATATACCTGATCCTGATCTTATGATCAGAACCAGTGGCGAGATCAGATTATCCAACTTCCTTACATGGCAGTTGTCCTATTCTGAGTTTTATTTTTGTGACACTTTATGGCCTGATTTTGATAGAGAAGAGCTTAAGAAAGCCGTTGATTATTATAATGGCAGAGATAGAAGATTTGGCGGGGTATAATTAATGTTCTGGACGAGACTGATAAGCGGTATAGTGCTAGTAATCCTTGCCGTAGTAATATTATGGCTGGGACCGCTGCCAACCTGCGTTGCGGTTGCGGGATTATCACTTGTAGGTGTTTTTGAATTATGCCGTGTATACAAGGTTGAGAAGAAAACACCGGGCGTAATAGCATATATATGGACAGTGTTATATTACATAGTTCAGTTCTTTGGTTCATACAAACTCTTTGGTTATGAAGTGAAGAGACTGGAAACACTTGTGATGATCACATACCTGCTTGCAATCCTGGCTGTATATGTATTTAAATTCCCTAAGTATCATGACAGAGAGATCATGGCGGTATTCCTTTCATTTTACTATGTAAGCGTCATGCTTTCTTATGTATTTAAGATCAGAAATCTGGACGATGGCGGTTATTTCGTTGTTCTTGTTTTCATATGCTGCTGGGGAAATGATACGCTTGCATATGTATTCGGAAGACTCTTTGGAAAGCATAAGATGTCACCGATACTCAGCCCTAAGAAGAGTGTAGAGGGACTTATAGGCGGACTGCTTGGAGCAGGCGCATTAGGAGCTCTTTTTGGACTGTACTTTAATTATGCAGTTCATGAGATACCATACCTTCCTTTATGGCTGTTCATCATATGTACATTGGGTGCAGTTCCTGCGGTTATCGGAGATCTGGCTGCATCTGCTATAAAGAGAAATAATGATGTTAAGGATTACGGAAATCTGATACCTGGTCATGGTGGAGTTATGGACAGATTTGACAGCATGATCTTCGCTGCTCCGATCCTTTATTACCTGGTAGAATTTGTAGTGCTTAGACATTATTAGACTCACAAGAGGAATCGATTATGAAGAAGATATCCATCATAGGTTCAACTGGTTCTATAGGAACTCAAAGCCTGGAAGTAATAGATAATAATTCTGATATGACATGTGTTGCCATGTCATGCGGAACGAATATAGATCTGTTCGAGAATCAGATAAGACATGTTCGTCCTGAGATAGTTTCTGTTGCAAGGGACTGCGATGCAAAGAATCTTAAGGTAAGGATAGCTGATGTTACAAGTGCTTCAGGAAAGCCAATAGAGATTCTCAGTGGTATGGAAGGTCTCAAAGCTGTAGCGGCTTATCCTGATTCTGATATAACGGTAACAGCTATTGTAGGAATGATAGGCGTTGAACCTACGCTGGCAGCGATAGAAGCTGGAAATGACATAGCTCTTGCAAACAAGGAGACACTTGTTACTGCAGGACATCTGGTTATGTCCAGAGCTAAGGAGAAGGGGATAAGCATCCTTCCTGTGGACAGCGAACACTCAGCTATATTCCAGAGTCTTCAGGGCAATCAGCATAATGAGATATCAAGAATACTTCTTACGGCTTCTGGTGGACCATTCAGAGGTAGAACCAGAGAAGAATTAAAGGATGTTACAGTAGAACAGGCTCTTAAGCATCCTAACTGGTCCATGGGACCGAAAATTACCATCGATAGTGCTACTATGATGAACAAGGGGTTGGAAGTTATAGAAGCACATTGGCTTTTTGATGTGCCTGTAGATAAGATCGAGGTTTTAGTTCAGCCTCAGAGTATCATCCATTCTGCAGTTGAATATGCAGACGGAGCTGTTATAGCACAGTTAGGTACTCCTGATATGAAGCTGCCTATACAGTATGCACTTACATATCCGGATAGAAGATTCCTTCCGGGAGAAAGACTGGACTTCGGTAAGATGGCGGGCATATATATTGAAAAGCCGGACAGAAATACATTTAAAGGACTGGACATAGCAGGCCGTGCAAGTAAGATCGGCGGATCTATGCCTACAGTTATGAATGAAGCAAATGAATATGCGGTAGCAAAGTTTTTAAAGGGAGATATAAGATTCCTGGATATCTATGATCTGATAGAGAAAGCGATGGATGCGCACAAGGTTATAGAACATCCATCTCTTGAGGATATTCTTGCAACCAGAGATTGGACAGATGAATATCTGAAAGGACAGGAAGCAGTATAAGGATGAATATTATATTTATCGTGCTCATGCTCGGAATCATAGTATTCGTGCATGAGTTTGGACATTTTGTATTTGCAAAACTTAATCACATACAGGTTAATGAATTCTCTATAGGTATGGGACCGGCGATCATGAAGTTCCAGCGTGGAGATACAGAGTACAGCGTGAGAGCTCTACCTATAGGTGGATACTGTCTTATGGAGGACAATTCAGACGATCCTACTAACAAGAAGGCGTTCAATAACCGTCCAGTACTTGCCAGATTATCAGTGGCTCTGGCAGGTCCTTTTTTTAACTTTATACTGGCTTTCATTCTGTCGATTTTTGTATGTCATTTCACATATATAGATCCACCTACTCTGACAACAGTTGTTGAGAATAGTGCTGCTGAAGAAGCAGGACTGCAGGAAGGGGATACTATAACAAGGCTGAATAATGACAGAATTTATACATTCCGTGAGCTCCAGTTATTCACAATGGTTTCTGATCCTAAAGAACCTATAGACGTGGAGTATGAGAGGGGCGGTAAAAGGTACACCACTTCTGTTAAACTTAAGAAGGATGCTGAAACCGGTTCCTATCTCTTCGGAATAATTGCGCAGCCGAAGGATTCGAAGGGAATACTTGATGATCTTGAATTTTCGATTTACGAGGTGAGACTGCAGATCAAGACCACCATTTATTCTGTGAAGATGCTTTTGTTCGGCAAGCTGAGTAAGGATAGTCTCATGGGACCTGTCGGTATAGGTAACATGATGAATACGGTAATAGAAGATACGAAAGAGAATAGTACCAAGGATACAGTTGTGTTAAATGTACTTCTTAGCATTGTGGATTTCACCATGCTGATCAGTGCAAATCTTGGTGTTATGAATCTGCTTCCACTTCCTGCTCTGGATGGTGGAAGGATCATGTTTGTGCTCATTGAGGGTATATCTGGAAAACCGGTACCACGTGAGAAGGTGGCACTGGTCAATGCAGTGGGCTTTGCGCTCTTGATGATACTTATGATCTTCGTATTCTTTAACGATATAGGAAATGTTTTAAAGTAGTTTGTTAACATGTAAATACGACCATCTGGTTATGTGCCATATGGTCGTGTAATTGTATTACATACCTGATGGAGATGATGATATGTATAGAGACAATACTAAAATTATAAATATCGGTGACGTGAAGATCGGTGGAGGCAATCCAATCGCAATCCAGTCCATGACAAATACACCTACTGAGGATGTGGCTGCAACTGTAGCACAGATAAGAAGACTTGAAGAAGCAGGCTGCGACATAGTCAGATGTACTGCTAATACCGAGGCAGCTGCGAAGGCATTCAAGGAGATAACTGCAGCTTCACAGATTCCTGTAGTGGCAGATATACATTTCAATTATAAGCTTGCAATTCTTGCTATGGAGAATGGTGCTGATAAGATCAGGATCAATCCTGGTAATATCGGCGGAGAGGCGAAGCTGAAGGAAGTAGTTAAGGTTGCAAAGGAGAGGGGAATCCCAATCCGTGTTGGAGTTAATTCCGGTTCTCTTGAGAAGGATATACTTGAGAAGTATAATGGCGTAACTGCTGAGGGTATAGTTGAGAGTGCGCTGGATAAGGTAAGGATGATCGAAGAGAGTGGTTATGACAATATAGTCATAAGCATTAAGTCTTCCGATGTTCTGATGTCTGTGCAGACCCATAAGCTTATTTCTGAAAAAACTAATTATCCTCTTCATGTGGGTATTACTGAGTCGGGTACTGTATGGAGTGGAAATATTAAATCATCAGTTGGTTTAGGAATAATACTGAATGAAGGCATAGGTGATACTATCAGAGTTTCGCTTTCTACTGACCCTGTAGAAGAGATTCGTACTGCTAAGCTTATACTTAAGACTCTGGGACTCAGGAAGGGCGGTATATCACTTGTATCTTGTCCTACATGCGGTAGAACTCATATTGATTTAATAGGACTTGCAGAACAGACAGAGAAGCTGATCGAGAATTATTCTGATCTGAATATCAAGGTGGCTGTTATGGGATGTGCGGTTAATGGTCCGGGAGAGGCCAGAGAGGCAGATCTGGGAATAGCCGGTGGTGAGGGTGAAGGCCTCATCTTTAAACATGGTGAGATCCTGAGGAAGGTTCCACAGGAGAAATTATTGGATGAATTAAAGTTTGAATTAGATAATTGGCAGGGATGATAAAATGGCGAGACGTTTATTTAAAGAAGTCTTTCAGGATATAAATCTTGGCGAGGTAGATGACTACTTTGATGACGTTTATGTTACGGGCGTTACTATGTGGAAAAACGCCCGTAAATTATGTGTTGAGATAGAGTCGTCACATTTGATATCTAAAAGAAATATATGGAAGGCTGAGGATTGTATAAGGTTATATTCTTTTGGTGAATATTCCAGAAATAAAGTTGAGATAATAGAGAGATATCTTCTCTCGGGACAATATAATACAGAGAATCTGACACACATTTATTATGATAGTTTCATGGACGAGCTGAGACAGAGTAATTATGTGGATTTCAAGCTGCTCTTCAGAGCACCTTTTGAGGTTCAGGATAATTTGATAACCTTCACAGTTGTTGATGGGATCATGGCTCAGGAACGTAAGAGTCAGATAGAGAAATTCTTTCGGAATGTATATCTGTCCAGGTTTGGCATGAATGTTACAGTTAAGCTTAAGCTGGTTAAGAAGGAGAAGAAGGAAGAGTCAGAAGAGGACAAGGCAGATGCAGCTATAGAGGATGTGCCTGTTGTTGTCATGGAGGGAAGTCCGGAAGAGAAGGATGACCGCATGGAAGTAATCCAGAGTAAATTCGAGGAGAGTTACAGCCTGGAAGATAATGCGGTTGTTATGGAGTTTCCTGATCTGAAGAAGAAGGAAGAAGAGAAGAAACCTAAGAAGGATTACAAGGCTAATCTGGATAAATATAAGAAGATGAATTATGATGATCCAGATTGTTTCTACGGCAAGAATACAGAGGGTGATATTACTCCTATCTGTGAGATAAATGATATGTCGATAGGCGAGCATGTTGTCAGAGGACAGGTGTTCAGTCTGGAGGACAGGCAGCTGAAGAGTGGTAAATATATCATCACAGGTGCTATTACTGATTTTACTGATTCTATAGGCTTCAAGCTTTTCGTGAAGGAAGACGACAGGAATCCTATATTGGAGGATCTGAAGAAGGGCGGCTTCTACAGGATAAAGGGAATAGTCGATTATGATGACTGGTCCAGAGAGATAGCTATAAAGTCCATTAATGGAATTAATAAGATTCAGGATTTCAGAGTTAAGCGTGAAGATAACGCAGAGGTCAAGAGAGTTGAGCTTCATCTTCATACTAATTTCAGTGAAATGGATTCTGTTGCTGATACCAAGAAGATAGTACAGCAGGCTTATGACTTCGGCCATAAGGCTATGGCTATTACTGATCATGGTGTTGCTCAGGCTTTCCCAGTTGCGAATACTTATGTTCATGAGAAGCTGGGTGATCCAGAGGACTTTAAACTTATCTACGGCCTTGAAGGATATTTCGTAGATGATATCAAGACTCTGGTAATGAACAGTCAGGGACAGAGTCTTGAATCAGATTATGTTGTCTTTGATATAGAGACAACTGGTCTGTCATTTAAGTTCTCTAAGATTATAGAGATAGGTGCTGTAAGGCTTGATAGTAATGGACAGGAGATAGATAGATTTGATGAGTTTATCAATCCTGAGATACCTATATCATATGCTACTACAAAGCTCACTTCTATTACTGATAATGATGTTAAGAATGCAGATACTATCGATAAGGTTCTTCCGCGTTTTCTCGAGTTTGCAAAGGGTGCGATGCTTGTGGCGCACAATGCAACATTTGACACCACATTTATCAGAGTGAATGCACATAGATGTGGACTCGAGTATAACTTTACTGCACTGGATACCATGACTCTGGCACATATCTTCCTGCCGGATCTTGGAAGATATACTCTGGACAGATTGTGTAATTACTTTAAGGTGAAGAATCAACACCATCATAGAGCTGATGCAGATGCAGAAGTTACAGCTAAGATTTTCCTGGAGCTTATGAAGATGATCAATGCTACAGATGCTAAGACTGTGGATGATCTGAACAAGCTGGGAGCTGCATCTCCGGATGCTATCCGTAAGGCTAAATCTTATCATGGAATAATACTTTGCAAGAATGATACAGGACGTGTGAATCTGTACAGACTTATATCAGAGTCACATATTAAATATTTCAACAGAAGACCTAGGATTCCGATGTCTCTTATTGAGAAATACAGAGAAGGACTTATCCTTGGTTCGGCATGCTCTTCAGGAGAGCTTTACAGTGCGATCATTGATGGAGCAGAAGATGAAGAAATCGAGAGACTGGTCAGATATTTTGATTATCTGGAGATTCAGCCGATAGGTAATAATAAGTATCTTATCGATGATGAGAAGGTAGAGATCGTACAGAATGAAGAAGATCTTCAGAATATCAATAGACGGATAGTTGAACTGGGTGAAAGGTTTGACAAGCCGGTCGTGGCAACTGGAGATGTACATTTTATAAATCCTGAAGACGTTATATACAGAACTATTGTTGTTGAGGGTGACAGGAATAAGGGTAACAAGAAGGTTGACTTAGAGGATGATGAGAAGCAGCCGCCTCTGTATTTCAGAACTACAGAGGAGATGCTGGATGAGTTTGCATATCTTGGGGATGAGAAGGCTTATGAAGTCGTTGTCACAAATACCAATAAGATAGCGGACATGATAGAGAAGATATCACCGGTACGTCCTGATAAGGCACCTCCTGTGATCGCTGATTCTGACAAGACCCTCAGGGATATATGTTATACCAAGCTTCATGAATTATATGGTCCGAATCCTCCTCAGATAGCCATAGACAGACTGGACAAGGAATTGGATTCCATTATCGGAAATGGATATTCGGTTATGTACATAATCGCGCAGAAGCTGGTTTGGAAGTCTGTAGCTGACGGATACCTTGTTGGCTCGAGAGGATCTGTAGGATCTTCCTTCGCTGCAACAATGTCAGGTATTACTGAAGTTAATCCGCTTCCTCCACATTACCTCTGTCCACATTGTTATTATACGGAGTTTGATTCGGAGAGAGTGAAGAAGTTCTCCGGTATGTCCGGATGCGATATGCATGATGCGGTATGTCCTAAATGTGGCAAGCCGCTGCTTAAGGAAGGTCATGATATCCCATTTGAAACCTTCCTTGGATTCAAGGGAGATAAGGAGCCTGATATAGACCTTAACTTCTCAGGTGAATATCAGCCTAGAGCACATGCATATCTTGAAGAAATATTCGGTAAGGAACATGCCTTCCGTGCAGGTACTATAGGTACACTTGCAGAGAAGACGGCATATGGTTATGTGCTTAAATATTGCGAAGCCAGAGATATACGTAAACGTCGTATGGAGCTGGAGAGACTGGCTATGGGCTGTACCGGTGTTAAGAGAACAAGTGGTCAGCATCCTGGTGGAATCATAGTTACTCCGGACAACGAAGATATATATAGTTTTACACCGATACAGAAGCCGGCAAATGATATGACTGTTGATACTGTTACGACACATTTCGAGTATCACAGCATACAGCATAACCTGCTTAAGTTCGATATACTGGGACACGATGATCCTACGATGATCAAAAGGCTTGAAGACCTTACAGGACTTAAGGCTACTGAGATACCTCTTGATGATAAGAAGGTAATGTCTCTCTTTAAGGGAACGGAAGTCCTGGGTATTAAACCATCGGATATAAATGGAGTGCCACTGGGTTCGCTGGGTATTCCTGAGTTCGGTACTGATTTTGCTATGCAGATGCTTATTGACGCAGACCCGCAGAGCTTTTCGGATCTGGTGCGTATAGCCGGACTTGCTCACGGTACGGATGTGTGGCTGGGTAATGCTCAGACACTTATCCAGGAGGGCAAATGTAAGCTTGCTTCGGCCATCTGCTGTCGTGATGATATCATGGTCTATCTCATTTATCAGGGGCTTGAATCCGGTATGGCATTTAACATCATGGAGAACGTCCGTAAAGGAAAGGTTGCCGGTGGCAAATGTAAGAACTGGGATGAGTGGAAGGAAGAGATGGCAAATCACGGAGTTCCTGACTGGTACATATGGTCCTGTGGTAAGATCAAATACATGTTCCCGAAGGCTCATGCTGTTGCTTATGTCATGATGTCATGGCGTGTTGCATATTATAAGATCTATTATCCGCTGGCTTACTACACTGCATTTTACAGTATCAGAGCTACAGCGTTTTCATATGAAATCATGTGCCAGGGCGAGAAGCATCTGGATACAATACTTAATGAATATATGAAGATGGATAAGAATAAAATGTCCGCCAAGGAACAGGATACTTACCGCGACATGAGACTTGTTAAGGAAATGTATGCTCGTGGTTTCAAGTTTATGCCTATTGATATCTATAGGGCAAAGGCTGACAGATTCCAGATCATCGACGGCAAGATAATGCCTAGCTTTGCTTCAATCGACGGCATGGGAGAGAAGGCTGCAAAGCAGCTGGAGGAAGCTGCTAAGAATGGTGTGTTCATGTCACAGGAAGAACTTAAAGACAGAGCTAAGCTGTCAGGAACTGTAATAGAAAAAATGGCTGAACTGGGTATACTTGGAGATATGCCTGCAACCAGTCAGCTCACATTTGATTTTCTGTAATATATAGTTTAAAATAATGTAGTGTATGTACATTTTTATGTTTAATAAATAAACATTTATTATATAAAAATATTTAGAAGGCGAAAGTTTTATATAAAGGAAGTGAGTAGATATGACGGCATTTGATAGTCAGCACACACAGGATGTGAATATTGCGAGAGAAACAACTATCGAGGTTTCTGATATTCTTGAGCAGGTTTATGCTGCGTTATCAGAGAAGGGTTATAATCCTGTAAATCAGATAGTTGGTTATATCATGAGTGGTGATCCTACTTATATCACCAGTCATCGTAATGCACGCAGCCTTATCATGAAAGCAGAGAGGGATGAGATATTAGAGCTCCTTATGGAGAACTATATTGAAACCAGACTGGAAGGAGATTCATGAGATTAATAGGTCTTGATTATGGGGACAAGACTGTAGGGGTCGCTGTGTCCGATGGACTGGGGCTTACTGCACAGCCACTGGAAACTATTACCAGAGACAGGTGGAATAAGCTTAGAAAAACCTATCAGAGAATTGAAGAGATAATCAGCGAATATGAAGTGGGTGAGATAATTATAGGGAAGCCACTGAATATGGATGATACAGAGGGAGAACGTGTGGAACGGACGAAAATCTTTGGTGATGAACTGGAGAGACGCACGGGGCTTCCGATTCGTTATGTGGATGAGAGACTTACCACAGTTGAAGCTGATGAGATTCTTACTGAGATGGGTGTGGCCGCTGATAAGAAGAAAACGTATATCGATAAGATAGCCGCATCAATAATACTGCAGAACTATATGGATTCGGAGGAATTATGACAGATAGACTGAAGATCATACCTTTGGGTGGGCTAGAACAGATAGGTATGAATATAACAGCCATAGAGTATGATGATGATATAATGATCATAGACTGTGGTATATCCTTTCCTGATGATGATATGCTCGGTATCGATCTGGTAATACCTGATATTACATATCTGAAAGAGAATAAGGATAAGGTTCGAGGCATGGTAGTTACCCATGGCCACGAGGACCACATAGGTGCTATACCTTACATAGAGAAAGAACTGAATATTCCTATATATGCTACCAGGCTTACAATGGGACTTATAGAATACAAGCTTACCGAACATAATATCTTAGATGATGTGAAGAGGAAGGTTGTGACTTATGGACAGACTATAAGTCTTGGACAGTTCCATGTTGAGTTTATAAGGACGAATCATTCCATATCTGACTCAGCTGCGCTGGCTATATATACACCTGTTGGAATACTGGTTCATACAGGTGACTTTAAGGTTGACTTTACCCCTGTTTATGGTGAGCCTATAGATCTTCAGAGATTTGGAGAGCTGGGCAAGAAGGGGGTCCTTGCACTTATGGCAGACTCAACGAATGTTGAGAGGCCTGGCAATACTCCATCAGAGAAAACCGTAGGCAAAACATTTGACCATATCTTTGATGACAACAGGGATCATAGACTTATAATTGCAACCTTTGCGTCAAATGTTGACAGAGTTCAGCAGATAATCAATTCAGCATACAAGTATGGCAGGAAATGTATCGTTGAGGGAAGAAGCATGGTAAATGTTATCAGGATCGCTTCTGAACTTGGTATCATGCAGATTCCTGACAATACTCTTATAGAAATAGACGAAGGCAAGAATTACCCGGATGAGCAGTTGGTTTACATAACTACAGGAAGCCAGGGAGAGAATATGGCTGCACTTTCTAAGATTGCAGCATCTATTCACAACAAGATTTCCATTGTTCCTGGAGATGTAGTTATATTCTCATCAAGTCCTATACCGGGAAATGAGAAGTCTGTATACAGAGTTATAAATGAACTGGAGCTGAAGGGCGCAAGAGTAATCTATCATGATACACATGTGTCCGGACATGCATGCCAGGAAGAGATTAAGCTTATATATGCGCTTACAAAGCCTAAGTACGCTATTCCTGTTCATGGTGAATACAGACATCTTAAGAGACATGCGGAGCTTGCTCAGGAAATGGGCATCCCGAAGGAAAATGTCAAGATCATGAGATGCGGTGAAGTGCTGGAAATCAGTGACGATGTATTTGACGTGACTGGCAGAGTAACTTGCGGAAGCGTGTTCGTAGACGGTCTGGGTGTTGGTGACGTTGGAAATATAGTTCTGAGGGATCGTCAGCAGTTATCTAAGAACGGACTTATGGTTATTGCCATAACTATTGAGAAGGGTTCTTATCAGATAATTTCTGGACCTGATATCGTATCCAGAGGTTTTGTATATGTAAGAGAAGCAGAGGCTCTGATAGAAGACTGCAAGGATATAGCTTATGAAACTGTCAGTGATTGTCTGTATAGCGGAGTTACAGATTGGAGCAAACTTAAAAACTGTATCAGGGAAGCTCTTGGTCAGTTCCTGTGGGAGAGAACGAAGAGAAATCCTATGATACTTCCGATCATATCTGAGATATAGATGCCAGCTGATCCGAGCGAGGGTTATTCCTGGTATAAACTGAGGAAAATAATATGGATGATATAAAACTTGAATGTATAAAACTGAATCAGATGATATATAAGTCTAAGGAATACAAGAATTATATTCATGCCAGAAATGCGCTTAAAGCAAATCCGGAGCTTTATAACAGTATTCAGGAATTCAAGACGAGATACTCAGATGTGCTAAAATATACTGAAGGTAATCCTTATGATGAAATTCTGAAAATGTATTATGAGAATGATGAACTGATTCATAATTCTCTTGTAAGCGAATATTTGAGAACGGAGAGCGCATTTTCAAAGCTCTTAAGAAATACTATAAATCAAGTGATTGAAGGATTTAATTTCAATGTCTAGTAGAGATAGAAAATCAGGTAAGAATAACGGAAGAAGACTGAGTCCTCGTGAGATTCAGAAGATGAAGTCTTATCAATTAGAGAAGAGGCTGAGAACGGCGCTTTTTTACGCGGCTCAGGCTCTTGTTGATGTTCTTATCATACTTCTGTTTGTTAAAGGTTTCTCTGTTTCCTATAATTTCAGTCATGATGTATTTGTGGATATCCCGAAGACACCAGGCAGTACAGAGTATACTATTGTGAAGATCGAACCTGACTTTTCTACAAGCAGCGTTGCTGATAATCTGTATGAGAGTGGTGTTGTCAGAAACAAGTATGTAATGATGGCTAAGATAAAGATAGGTGAATATGAATCTAAGATCCGTCCAGGCAAATACGGATTATCACCTTCAATGAAGCCTTCGGAGATTCTTGAAATCTTATGTGGTAATGCTACGGCAAATGAAGGCGAGGAATTAAATAATACACCTGACGTTGCATCTATTACTGATGCCGGTGAGATTCATGATAATTCTGAAATGGGTGCCGGAGATGGTGGATCTGAAGGAGACGATTATGTGCCACCTGCTGAGGACGGCGGTGATGCTGGAGACGATACTTCAGACAGCGGTGCATCGGAAGGCGGAGAATAGAATATGAATGATGATAGGACGAAGGATTTCATCAGATCTTTCATTCATGATGATGAAGGCATGCTGGGTGATATATATAATGAAGCCCGCTCAAATGGCGTGCCGGTAATAAGACCTGAAACTAGAGACCTTCTTAAGGTGCTCCTGTCTATGAACGGACCTGAGAAGATTCTTGAGATCGGAACTGCTGTTGGATACTCAGCTCTCATGATGGATCAGATGCTTCAGTCATTAGGTGTTGAGCATCACATAGATACATGTGAGTTTGATGAAGGAAGAATCGAAACAGCCAAGAAGAATATAGCTCTTATGGGAAGAGAAGACTATATAGAAATCTTTTCTGGTGATGCAGCTGAAACTCTGGACAAGATGACAGCTGATTATGATTTTGTTTTTATCGATGCAGCTAAGGCACAATACAAGGTCTACCTGGATAAGGTTATGAAGCTTGTCCATAGTGGTTCAGTGATTGTGACGGATAACATTTTACAGGAGGGCGAGGTTATGGAATCTCATTTTCTGGTTGAAAAGAGAGACAGAACCATTCATGACAGAATGCGTGAATATCTCCAATACATAAAAAATGACAGCAGACTAGATACTGTTATCCTCGAAGCAGGAGATGGCGTTGCTGTTTCGGTAGTTAGAATCGGGGACAGGGTTTGATTCCCAACATATTATGATTAGGTGCATGTTAAATGAATGACAAGATGAAAAAACCTGAATTATTAATACCTGCGGGCGGCCTTGAAACTCTGAAGGTTGCGGTTGACTATGGAGCTGATGCTGTTTATATAGGCGGAAGCAGTTTTGGACTAAGAGCAAGGGCAGATAATTTCTCTCAGGAGGAAATGATAGAGGGAGTGAATTATGCTCATGCAGCCGGAGCTAAGGTATATGTAACTGCAAATATCTATGCTCATAATAGTGACATAGAAGGAATAAAGAAATATTTCAGCTGGCTTGGCACTACAGACGTGGATGCTGTGCTGATTTCAGATCCTGGCGTTTTCACTATTGCCAGGGAATATATGCCTGATAAGGAAATACATATTAGTACACAGGCAAATAATACAAACTATATGACATATAAGTTCTGGTATGATCATGGCATTAGACGTGTCGTATCTGCCAGAGAGCTTTCTCTCAGAGAGATAAAAGAAATCAGGGAAGCTATACCGGATGATATGGAGATAGAGGCATTTATACATGGAGCCATGTGTATATCTTATTCGGGAAGGTGCCTGCTTTCGAACTATTTCACTGGAAGAGATGCAAATCATGGAGCGTGCACACATCCATGCAGATGGAAGTACGCAGTGGTTGAGGAGACCAGACCAGGTGAGTACCTGCCAGTGGAAGAAGATGAGCGTGGGACTTACATATTCAATTCAAAGGATTTATGCATGGTAGACAAGCTGCCGGATCTAATTGATGCAGGGATTGCTTCTCTCAAAGTTGAGGGACGAATGAAGACTAATCTGTATGTAGCGGTATGTGCTAGAACATACAGAGAGGCTATAGATGATTATTTTGAATCAGAGGAGTTATATAACTCCAAGATCCCGCATTACCTTGATGAAATATCGGCGTGTACCATGAGAGACTTTACCAGAGGTTTCTATTATGGAAAGCCTTCGGAAGAGGATCAGATATATGATAATAATACTTATATCAGAAATGCTGTCTATATGGGGCTTGTAGAAGAAGTGACAGAAGATGGATATGTAGTACTTTATCAGAAGAATAAGTTCAGTGTTGGGGATAAGCTTGAGGTTATGAACTTTGACGGCACTAATTCTGTTTGTACGGTCAGTGAGATAATCAATCAATATGGTGAGAGCGTAGATTCTGCTCCGCATCCGAAGGAGAAGCTTAAGGTTAAGCTGGATATTGATGGAAATGTTAAGCCTGAACCGGGAGTTATCATCAGACAGAAATAGGTGGGCGTTTTTGGATGTTTCCACGAATTTAATTGTACAATATGACCAATAAAATTTTCTTTTCATATGTATACTTGTATGTTATAATGAATTAGTTGACATAAACATTACGTAATGGGAGAGGTATTTGAATTATGCGTTTAGCTGGAGCAAGAAAGAAGATTCGTGTAGGTGACCTTCTTGTTGAGGCTGGTGCTATTACTGAGGAACAGCTTCAGGAAGCACTTGCAAAGCAAAAAGAAGAGGGAGGCATGATAGGTAACATTATCATGGACATGGGTTTCATCTCCCGTGAACTCCTTATCACAGTTCTTACAACGCAGATGGGTATCGAGTTCGTCGATATACAGGCTGCGAAGATTGATGAAAATGTTCTTAAATTAATCCCAGAAAGTTTAGTAAGTAAATACAGAGTTATGCCTGTATGCTTTGCGGAGGACAACCCGAACATACTGAAGGTAGCCATGGCGGATCCTATGGATCTTATGGCTGTTGATGATATCAGTATTTCAACGGGACTTAGAATTGAACCTCTTCTTGCATTCCAGGATGAGATAGAGAATGTCATTGCCAAGCATTATGGTTCAGCTCGTGCCATGGAGGCAGCTGAAGCATATCGTATTGAGAATATGAGCGACGAGGGCGAGGAAGAGAAGGATGAGTATGATGGTGAGATTGATAATTCTCCTATCGTTAAGCTCGTTAACGAGATCATTGAAGGCGGTGTTCGCCAGCGCGCATCTGATATTCATATCGAAGCGCTCGAAACCAGCGTTCGTGTACGTTATCGTATAGATGGTGCTTTAAAGCATGTGATGTCATACGAGATCGGAATGCTTCCTGCTATCACAGCTCGTATCAAGATCATCGGTGGTATGGATATAGCTGAGAAGAGAAAACCTCAGGATGGTCGTATTACTATTATAGTAGATAGAAAAGAGTTTGATGTCC
>JAEEGL013085115.1_pt1 | contig 23571 bp, 2 predicted proteins | sample 9134231 | NCBI WGS metagenome assembly JAEEGL01 (sample SAMN16246548, study PRJNA631951) | gut metagenome | biome: gut microbiome; feature: rumen; material: fiber-attached | host: Bos | place: Iran: Karaj | collected 2018-10
GGCGGCTCCTTCGAAGCACCTATCGCCGGAAACACCATCATCAACTTGGGTAACGGACGTATCTTCAACTCATTCGCCGGCAGTTGTAATGCCGACATCTTGGGCCATACAGAGACCTATATCGGACGTAGTGGTGTGGATGCACAAGGTAAGGATGTGCTGGGATTCCCTTGGATTCGTGACCATGTCTATGGCGGTAACGATCTGGGTGGACGGATTCTTAATACAGGAAACTTCAAAGGTCGAGTAAGTTCTGATTTGCAGGCTAAACTGCATAATCCCGCAAGTGCAGATACGCCTGACGTCACCAACGCCTCTGCCTATATGGAGTATATACAAGGTCGTGTGGGCTATATCTTTGGCGGTTGCTATGGTGACTATGATTATACTGACGCTCATTATAGCAAATATACCTATCCGGATGGCAAATCAAAGAAAGGCTTCACCAAGCCTCGTCTGGACAATGCCTTTGTCAACTTCCGTCCTAACAGCCATGTCCGCAACGAATTGGAGAGAATCTTCGGTGCCGGACAAGGTTCATTGAAGGGTATTGGTGTGGATAGTATGCAGAACCGAAGCTATATTCTGGTAGATATTCCACAAACCGTTACGAAATTCCAGAATGTTGCTGTATTTGGCGCTGGTGCCAACTGCGGTCTGGGTATGGGTGCCGATTCTGTTACTGTAGCAGCCAATCTTGACAAATACTCAGCTATCATCGACCTCTTCAGAGGCACCGTCAGCAATGTTTATGGTGGTAGCTTCAAGGAAGGTTTCACACGCCGCACCTTGCTGAATGTGCCCAGCACCTCCACCATCAGTGTGCAGAGTCTGTTCGGTGGTGCTTATGGCGATGACCCAATGTATCCTTGCGACGTCTATGAGTCACACGTCAACTATCATAGTGCCAATGCTACAGTACGTGGCAACATCTATGGCGGTAACAACAATGCCGACCGTACACTCTATGCTCAGGTCAACATTGATGTTCCCGTATATAATGGAAAGACAGACCCCAAAACCGGTTCTAAGTATATGTCAACTGTCTATGGAGCAGGCTTTGGTGAAGATACATGGGCACAATATACTGAGGTGAATCTGGAGAGTGGCGCACAGGTCTATGAGGTTTATGGCGGTGGTCACAACGGAAAGGTCATCAACCGCAAGTCGTTGCTGAAATGGCAGAAAGAAGAGCCAACCCTCGACCTCAGCATGCCGGGATACAAGGAGTGCGGTCTGGACCACCAAACCTTGGTTCATGCTACTAAGTTAGGAGGAAAATATCATACGAATGTCCACATCAAGGAAGGAGCTACCGTTTGGAACTATGCTTACGGTGGCGGTATGGGTGACTCTACAAAGGTGAAACAAGGCATTCTCGGTAGTGGTGATGTTTACGGAAGCACTTATATTGATTTGCTGGGCGGCACAGTCGTCAAAGACCTCTATGCTGCAGGCACCAGTGGTGCCGTACGTGACAGCTTCCGCGTGACAGCAGCTGGTTTTGACTACAATAACAAACACATTGATGGCTTCACTGCTAGCAGTACGGCTTATATTGAAGGCGGTAAGGTGCGTAACGTCTATGGTGGCGGCTGGCGAGGCAGTGTGGGTGAGCATGCTGGAAAAATCGATGCTTCTTATGCTTCCGATATCCCTGGTGAGACACACGTCATCATAGGTAAGACAGACGGTACTACCTTTACAGATGGTATCCCTGCCATTGAGCGTAATGCCTACGGTGGCGGTGAGGGTGGTGCTGTATTCGGTACTGCCAACATCACCTTGAACAACGGATTTATCGGTTATCGGTTCTTTGATAGCGAACCTACGGATAAGACCTATCCATATACAAAGGTTGTACACGACGATTGGACTGGTTATTATCAGGAGAAGATTGTCGACGAGACTTGGAAGGATGCCGATGGCAACTATATCCCTAATACCAATCTGGAGAACAGTGGTAACATTTTTGGTGGTGGATATATCGATAACAGTAGTGTGGACATTACCAATGTCAATGTATATGGAGGTGTAGTACGTGACTGTGTCTTTGGCGGCGGTGAGATTGCTGCCATTGGTCGTGGCGATGTTTATGGCGAGAACGATGAGAGTCCGCTGCGTACCCTGAAAGGTATCTACAAGGCAGGTAAGACAAAGGTCAACATCTATGACGGTTGGATAAAACGTAATGTATTCGCAGGCGGTAAGGGTATCGACAACCTGGGACGTACGGGTTCGCTCTACACCAACGGCTATGTATTTGGAAAGACCGAGGTTGACGTTCTCGGTGGCGAGATAGGTACAGACGAAGGTGTGGCATTAGGTTATGGCAACGTCTTTGGCGGTGGCGATATCGGTTATGTGTATAGTGCCTTCGAATTTCCTGATGGCAGTCTGGGTCTGGGCAAGAAAGCAGGAAATCGCTATGACGATAATGATGAGGGTCACTACTTCAAGTCCAAAAACGGTGTATATACCGATGATGCCGGCGATCCGGTCGGAAGTGGCGAGAAATACATGACCGAGGACAGCAAGGTGCTGGTAGAGCCACATTGTAAGGTGCTGACGGATGTCACAATCAATGGCAACTCCTATAAGGCAGGTGACTATGTTCCCACATCTGACTTGAACACCTTGAAGGATAAGACCACTGATGCTGCCACGTGGGGCTGTCTGGATGTTGACGGTATTATCATCCACAACGCCGTCTTTGCTGGCGGTAACGTATCGTCAGGTAGCGACCAGGTGTTTGCCAACGCTACTACGCTGTTCGGTAACGCTACGGCATCAATTAACGATATTTATAATCGTGACTTGATTACCATCGGCACAGGTCATACAGGTGGTCTTTATGGCGATGGCAACTTGACGTTCGTGGACGGCTATCGTGAGCTGAACATCACAAACTACGGTACAGACTATTATCATATTACAGACGATATCACACTTGCACAATACCAAGCCCTGCCTGCACGTGAGGCAGCTTATTATGAGTTAAAATACAAGTGCGAGAAGGAGTGTGAAGACAATGAGGGTACACATTACTCGGTTGGTTCTACTATACCTCAGGATGAGTTGATCGTTTTGTTTGCCGGTCAGACGAATATTATTGATGCTCAGGGCGTCATTAATTCTGAATATTGGGTGGCTAACGGTGTGGTATCACGTTATGCCGGACGTATCATGAACACCATCCAGCGTGCTGACTTCTGCGGTGTCTTCGGTAGCCGTATGGTGATGAAGGGTGCTCAGGACCGTGTACCGGAGATTGTGGACTACACCAACTACACCATCAACCGTGTGCGTGAGGTGTCGCTGAACAAAAAGAACTCCCCTGCCGGTGATACAGAGGATAAGCACAAGATGCACGGCAACTATTTCGGTATCTATAGTAACGTGAACTTCCTAGGTGCACTGACCAGCGATGTTAGTTATTATAATAATGTACGCGTAACAGACAATGTAGATGCAAGTAAGTATAGGTCAGCTGTTACGATAGACGAGCAAACTATTCCATACGGCACTGCAACCTACCAGCAATGGAAGCAGGCACATATCAACGACCAAACCCGTAACAACGGTAACAGTCACAACCAGGTGGCACTGGCATCAGGTGTCTATCTGGAGTTGACCACAGAAGAGAGCCGGGGCAATGACCTTTACGAAAAGGAATGGGGTTATATCACCGGTGTCGTTGAACTTGACCTCATCAATGTGCAGACGGGTGTCGGTGGTGGTTTCGTTTATGCCAAGAACGTGCATGGTGATTGGAGCCCGTCTGGCAAGACACGTAACACTTTGACCAGCCTGAACGCTGGTGCTATAAGCAACCGAAGCTGGATATATACTGATCCCAAAACTTCAGAATCAACGCAGCACGCATGGCAGACATCGGGTAACTTCGTACACAGCACACAGACCATCGTCGATGACTGTTACGATGAGAGTGCTAAATACAAGGGTTCAGATGCTGTTCCTGCCCATTACTGGTTCATCAAGGGACAGGTCTATGTTTATGACCAGTATATCTCGGCTTATACGGGTGCACCTAATGCCTATAGTGAGACGGTGAATATTCCGTTGACCATCTCCGCCGCTTCGCACGGCACAATGAAACTGCTCAACGTGAAGCCTAACCGTTATGCCTTCTATTCTACTTATAATTCCGAGAGTCAGAAGAAGCTGACACCTGAAGGCAAACTGGTCATCAAGGATGTGGAATACCATCTGAACGATCCTATCAGCTATTGGGATTGGTACTTGCTGCCCGCTGCAGAGCGCAACCTATTCGTTGATGAGACATATGTCACCATCGCTGACTGTACGGTAGGTAATGGTAACATAGCCATTCCTGCTGGTACAGTGATGTTGCCAGGTGATAAATATACAGGTGGAAGCTATAAGTACTACGAGGATCTTGCGTTGTCGAAGTCTTTGGAACCGGGCGCACCCGAAGTGAAGTATGTTCACAATACAACAACAGGCAAGGATGTTCCTTTCGAATTTGTCTTCCGCTCCTCTAGCAACATCAGTCACAACACGGGTTATCTGCTGACCTACAACGTTAACAATCCTGATATGTGGAACAAGTACTACACACCACTCACTGGTGCATCCAGAGACGGCAAGATAACCCTTACTGAATACAATAAATTGTCAGCAAACCAGCAGGCTCTGTACACGGACGGACCTACCTACAAACCAACAGCAAATGGTTTGTACGGACAGCGTGACTACAAGGTGAGCGACATCATTTCCAAGGAGACATATGATACCTATCAAGCTGCAAAGACTGCCCATTCTGATGTCATTCCTACGACGGGTCAGGCAAACTTCGAGCCAGCTTATTTGATAACTTCTTATGTTGAGACGACCAAGAAGGACGCCACAGAGCAACGCTTGCAGGAAGGTGCTAAGGTGGCGCAGTCCGATTATACCGACGCTGTATGGGAAGCTATGGCATCTAGCAGAGATGAGGCCTATGTATGTACCAGCAGCATCACGCTTTCGAAGACATCTTTGATTTATAATGGTCAGCTGATGACGAAGGCTGAGCGGGCCGCTCTCTTAGCAGATACAGAACTCTCTGCTACTATTAAAGAAGAAATAATGAATTATGTGGTTCCTGCTTACTACTGCTCAACCGCTGGTAGGTATGGTGGCGACTATTACGACAACACCAAGAACTACCGTGCTTTGACGGCTTGGAGCTCTATGTCGGATGCAGACCGTGCCAACTTCACGTACAACTACGATGCCCTTGACCTGCTCGTCGATCCGACTTATGGAGGAACAGAAGGACAGAAGTACCAGTACGACGGCTATAACAGCTACAGTGATACCAACAAGGATAAGATGATTTACTCGCTGGAGAAGCCTGTCGACTACACGGCGGTATATCATGGAGATGCTGATACGGAATATGGTTTGGTGAATGGTAAAGAATATACCCGTACAGAATACGAGGCATTGCCTAACGAGCAACGCCACTATGCACCTATCGGTGTTTCTGCAGCAGGTGACTATTACGTCGTCAAAGATTTCTTTATCATTGGTGAAACGCCATATCCTGTAGGAACCGTTATCAGCAACAGCACGTACGACAGCCTGAGTGATGAAATCAAGGCAGCCAAGATACAGACAATAAAGTTTGAGGCTGCTGATGCTGGAAAGACGTTCTACTATTGCCGTGAGAACTGGACTAAAGGAACAACGAATTACGTAATCGGCCAGTATATCAATGCAACTGATTATGGTTCATTAACCAACAAGCAAAAGGGCTTCACCATTCATGGTGTGATTCCTATGGAAACCAGTACGCTCTATGTATCTCGTAACTCTGACATCTTCGACCTTTCGAAGGATAAGATTATCACCGTGGTTTACGAGTACAACTACGAGGAAAGTGATGAGTCTGGTATGCACATCACACCTGTTACCGAGCGCCACGTAGTGAATATCCACCTGCAGTTCAAGAGCGGTATTCCTGACGTTGAGGACATCACCAAACCGGGTATCGTCCTGCCAGGAACATCTGTCACGTTGCGTACACCTACCGTAACACCGGGTGCCTACGAGGTAACAGGTGGTGGATGGGAACTCTACGAGAAAGTGGACGATGCCGAGAGTCACATGAATGGTATAGAGTATACCCCAGGCAACGACGCGCTCTACTGGTATCAGGATGGCTATTATGTTGCTTACTATGCTCAGACCTATCTCGGTAGGACATACTCTAACCATGTACCTGTCACGGTAGCCAACTATCACGACTTGAAGAAGGTGATGGATGACAAGGAGAACCATCTCCATGTGGACTATGCCCTGGATCGTCTGAAGCGTGAAAGTAAGATTTACATCAACGACTATAGCAGCTCGTCGCAGAATGGTCTCGACCTGCTGAAGGATTTCTACGACCTCAGCTTGCTCAATGAGTCATCTGCAGAGGTGACCGATGGTGTGGTTACTACAGGGTCTCTCAAGGATCATAGCATTCTTGACTCACATGTCAAGGGTGGTGCCGACCTCGAGTTCATCCTGCATAGCGATATCAACCACACAGGCGAATGGACACCTATCGGTGCAACGACCTGCTTTGGTGGTAACTTCCATGGCGATGGCTACACCATCAGCGGTCTGAACAATTCTCTGTTCCAGAACCTCTGCGGTAATGTCTTTAACCTCGGCGTGGCAGGTTCCTTCACCGGTGCCGGTGTGGCAGAAACAGGCAGCGGCTATGTAGAGAACTGCTGGGTAAGCACCTCTTCTACTGAGGCTAAGACCTCGAAGCCAGTATTCGATAATCCTACTGGTTTGACCACAGAAAGACCATACCGTATCGTGAACTGCTACTATCAGGAGGAAGATGATGCTACCAACAAGTACACCAATCATACTGGTACTTATGGCATTCCGACTCGCAAGGATGCCAAGGCCTTCTTCAATGGTGAGGTGGCTTACAACCTGAACGGATACTACCTCTATAAGCGTTATTGCGACAAGATGCTGACAGAGGGTACAGACTACAAGTACATCACTATGAACGAAGATGGCACTCCGTCTGCACCTCAGACGGCATTCTATGGTAGCAATCCTAGCCTCTGTTCTGCCGGCTATGTAGAATCTCGCTATGCTGACGGTGACTTCCGCTATGCTGGTGGAGAGATTCCTTCTACTACCGATGACCGTCTCTACACAGAGACCGACGCACAGAACAATACGACGGTGAAGTTTGCACCGATCTGGCCAGACGACTATATCTACTTCGGACAGAAGCTGACCTTTGGCTACGATACTGACTACGCTCATGAGGAGCTGCCGGCACATATCAATAAGAGTGCCTCTCTGCTGGCAAAGGGTAAACAGAGCAATCGCGTATACCGTGCTCCAGCCTACTACGGCAGCAAGACGATGGACGTAGCATACTTCAACCCGATGGCTTATCTGGTGGCACACACCAAGCCTAAGACTGCGAGCGATACCGACCTGACGCCAGCATATCCTGGCATGACAGCCGTTGACTTCGCAGGACATAACGATGCCAACTGGAATCGTGGCACAGTGGATGGAAAATTCTACTCACCGCTGCTCGATGACGCGGGCTTGACAGGCATCAGCACCATCGGACAGACACCTAATATGTTGGTTTATGCTCCTGCTGAAGCGTCTACCGAGGGTTATGCCAATAAGAAGACCTATGATGTGCTGACCGAATCCTTCGCTCAGGAGCCCATCTATAGTACGTATGATACAGATCACGGCACATCTTACAGACGTGTGGCCTCAGCTGTCGATCATTGGGGAACCGTACTAGGTCATCTGGTACAGAGCAACCTCACTGCTACCAACGACCACTTGTTGGTTGATAAGGAGAATTTCAATTGTCCTATTGCTTATCAGTTCGATGCTACTCATCGCATGTGGTATCAGCGTATGCCAGACCGCTATGTTAGTGTAACTAAGGGATGGGAGACCGTCAGCCTGCCGTTCACAGCCGAACTGGTAACTACCCAGGATAAGGGTGAGATTACTCACTTCTATAGTGGCAGCCGCACCATCGAGGGCAGCGACGCTAAGATAGGTCACGAGTACTGGCTGCGTGAGTTCAATGGTGGTACCACGACAGAGAATGTCTTCCATGGCACCTTCAACTATCCGACGGCTAGTGGTTCTACGAAGAATGCTAACAACACCTTCCTCTGGGATTACTATTACAGTGCGAATAGTCAGGCTGATGCCAATGCAGATACCTATCAGACCTATTATAAGGAAAGCCGCGAATTGTCACAATATCCATTGCTGGCTAATGGCACACCTTATATTGTAGGATTCCCAGGAACTACCTATCGTGAGTTCGACCTCAGCGGCGCTTGGGTAGCTCCACATACGGCAGCTACAACTCCTGCTAAGTTGGACAAGCAGGTTATCACCTTCGCTTCTACAACGAATATAGGTATTGGTGTCAGTGACGATGAACTGAATGGAGTAGCTCCAAATAGCAGTGACTATACCTTTATGCCCAACTACATGGACAATACATTGAAGGCCTACCACATGAATACCGATGGTAACCGCTTCGAGAAAGGTATGGATACTTCTACTGAGACGCCTACGGAAGTCGCAGTGAAGACGGTTCCGTTCCGTCCGTACTTCATCAAGACTCCGACGTCGTCACCAGCTCCTCGTCGTGCTGAGGCTCAGTACATCGTCTTCGACAGCAGCGAATCTTCATTCGCCATTGGCGACGATCCGTCCGGCGAGTTGGCAGGCGAGCTGACCTTCTCTACAAAGCCTCGCAAGCTGGTAGTCACCTCGTCGATGCGCCAGCCTGCTGATGTCCGCATCTATAGCGTCAGCGGCCAGTCTATCGCTGCGTTCACCATCCAGACCGGTGAGACCATCGAGACCGACATTCCTATCGCTGGTGTCTATGTTGTTCGAGCCGCTAACGGCCGTTATACTAAGAAATTTGCATTGAAGTAAAATGAAAACGATATACGAATATAGAAAGGGAGTAACAAGGGAGTTGGAAGGTTCTACCCATACTCTACCCATACTGTTTGAGTATGCCTGGAGTATGCTTAGAGTATGCCTACAGTATGCCTACAGTATGCCTAGAGTATGCCTAGCGTATGCTAAGAGTATGGCTGGAGTATTCTTAGGATATGTTTTTGTCCGTCGGGAACGGACTCTTAGTCCGACGTGTTCGGACTCTCAGTCCGTCGGGCACGGACTCCCAGGGACTCTGTCTCTCGTAGATGGTTCGAAGATGACTCGTAGATGGTTCGAAGATGGCTCGAAGGAGTCACGCTACATCCACGGAGGGAACACGGAGGGTCCACGCTCTGCAATGCGTGTTTTACGCTATGCCGCTATCTTGCTCCTGACGATGTTCTTAGGAATGAACACCGCCTGGGGAGGAAGTTCATATTCTAATTGTACCGAATCGGTACAAATATGACTAAGTTCTAAACGGATAAAGTAATATGGCAAAGAAAAGTGAGATAATAGTCAAGGATGTCAGTATCAGGACCATGAAAGTCAATGGTACTGATTACCTCTGCATCACAGACATAGCCAAGCAAAAGAATAATGCAGAACCCAAGGATGTTGTCAAGAACTGGATGCGCCAGAAAAACACGCTGGAGTATTTAGGTCTTTGGGAGAGATTGCATAACCCTACTTTTAAAGGGGTCGAATTCGATCCCCTTTTGGCAGAGGCAGGTAGTAGCTCTTTTACTATGAGTCCTTCGAGATGGGTGGAATTAACTGCAGCTATCGGAATTACAACTACGACAGGACGTAATGGTGGCACTTATGCTATCACAGACATTGCCTTTAAATTTGCCAATTGGGTATCCGTTGAGTTTGAACTCTATCTGGTCATGGAGTTCCAACGCTTGAAGGCCAAGGAACAGGAACTGTTGGGATGGACGGCAAAACGTGAGTTGTCGAAGATCAACTACCGCATACATACAGATGCGATTAAAAGCAACTTGATTCCTGCCGAGGTGACCAAGGACCAGGCAAGCATTATCTATGCAGAAGAGGCCGACGTTTTGAACGTAGCAATGTTCGGCATGACTGCCAAGCAGTGGCGTGAGGCCAATCCGGAATTGAAAGGCAATATCCGTGACTACGCCACTATCAATGAATTGATTTGCCTCTCGAATATAGAAGATATCAATGCCGTACTTATCAACGACGGCTTCGAACTGCCAGTACGTCGGGAGCGAACTGCCAGTACGTCGGGTGCGTACTGCCAGTACGTCGGTGTCGTACTGCGTTCTTTCCGCTATGTCGCTTGTTTGATTCTGATGATGACTTTTGGAATTGGTGAGATGTGGGGACAGATTGATGAAGGCTTCTATTATATTGCAAGTAATGCGGCTAAAGCGGATAATGTGAATTATTCATATAATAGCTCAAATCCAGCTAATAGTTACTATTTATGTCCTGCTATCGGCTCATATTATGATAATAACGTCGACCATCCTTATATGACGACTTTCAAAACGAACCAAGATCAGAACTCTTTGTGGAAGATAGAGGCTGTTGAAGGTGAAACTAATTGTTACTACATCATACATAACAAGACCGGAAAGTACTTGACATCAAATCCGACTCCATCATCAAACTATGATGGTGGTACCAACCGTAGGGTTGTTCATCTTGAAAACAAGGCAGATGACTCCAATATATATAAATTTTATATTATTAACCATGATGGCAATTATCAGATTTATCCAGCAGACTATAGACCTGGCGGTATGTTAACAGACGCAAGTAGTAGGTCATTAAATGTCAAAGGAGACAACTGGAGTATGTATGTGCCATATAATGGACAGGCTACTGGTATCATAGGTGTATATGACTACATTACTAGCAATAAAGTAAATCCTGGATCTCAATGGAAAATAGAACCACTAACAAGTTTTCAGCCATGCGCAACACCTGTTATCAAATACTCTGGGGACCAGATAAACATTTCATATCCCTATACATCTGAAACAGGAATAACCATTTATTATACAACTGATGGTACGGACCCTTCGACCTCATCGTCAAGCAATGCATCAACCAGTTTTAATATCTCAACCAGTGGTGTCGTAAAAGTTAGGGCTTTTGCTGCTAAGGATGGTTATGCGAACTCTGACGAGGCAGTTTTTTGGGGTAGTGCCCGTCCTTTCCTTATTCAGAGTAAAGAAAATGCAAATTACTATTTAGTACCTTCTGGTGATGGTACGAAAGTTAACACCTCCAGCATTCCAGGTACGAGTATGCAATGGACACTTCAAAATGCAGGAGCATCTACAGACGGGGTGCCATACTATTTTCTTGTTAACAGTAATGGCAAAAAGATTCAATCTGCTTCAACGTTTGCAATGAATGAAGCATCAGCAGATGATAACAAATTCTGCATTATCGAAAACGGCTATGGTTCTGGTGATTTTTTCTTGATTCCTACTAGCAATTTAAGCAAGAGCGCATTCAAAAAAGATGGCAATAACGTTATTAACGGTAACGCAAATTCCACTAATATCGCACTAGTTGATCTTAAACGTAATGATAATCGTACAGCATTAGACCAGTGGATTTTTAGAGAATGTAATTTGGAAGATGATCAGAAAAATCTGTTCTCTGACCCGCCATTCATTGTTTCCAATGATGAAGAGATACATTATTATCAAATTGCGAATGTAGGAAGTGACGGGTATTATATCATACCTCCTGCTGATCCTGCAGGTTATGCCACAACATCAAACACAAGTTCGGACTATACTGATAAGCCATGGTTTTTCAAAGCCGCAGCATCGGATAATTGGCTTACCTACTATTATATCATCAATGCTGAGACAGGGAAGTACATGTATTTCAATATTGCAGATGGACAGACTGGTACGAAGTCTAATGTCATTTCGATGAAAGATGTGTCCGAGAAAAATGAGTCAAATGAGAATAGGTTCCAGTTTGTCATGGTGCGCTCAACCACGACAGATGCTTGTTATATCGTCCCCAAGGGATATGCGAATAACTTCCGAAATAGTCAGTATTATGGAATAAGTGTTAACGGAACAGATCCTCTGCAGTCTATATGGAGCAGAAGTGCTGATGTAAATGGTGTGAAATGGACATTTGAATCGACTACTTATGCTAATGTTTGGGCAGATCCTGTAGTAACCTGTGGCTTAGATGGTAATATCACGATAACAAATGGAGAGGAAACGGATGGTGCTGAATTCTATTATACGAAGAATAACAGTTTAACTCCTCCGGCAACTCCAACAGCTACAGAATCAGAAACAAACTTTAAGTATAATTCATCAAGCAAGCCAACGGTTAGTGATGGTTTTATCACTATCAAGGTTAGAGCTATTGCCAACGGGAAGGGACCTTCGAATGTGGTAACGAAGACTATTGTTTATAATCCTACGATTACGTTAACCGCAGATTCTTACACATATACAGGAGAAGAACAGTCTCCTATCAGTAGTGTGGATGTCAGCTCAACGAATATAGCATCTACTGAGTATAACGTCACATACAAAAAAGGTGGTGTAGCAGTAGAATTTAAGGATGCGGGTGATTATACCATAGAACTAACAGATATAGATGGAGGAGATTATATCGTGTGTGGTTCTGGTAGTTTAACAATAAACAAGAAATCATTAACTGTAACGGCTGCCAATCAAAGTGTCACTTATGGTTCTGCTGCTCCAACATACACTGTCAACTATAGTGGTTTCGTGACAGGTGAAGATGCCACTAATCTAATCACAGCTCCCACGGCAACATGTACAACTTACACCACGACCAGCAATGTGGGTACCTACAATATAGTTCCCAGTGGTGGTGCAGCTACGAACTACTCGTTTAGTTATGTCAATGGAACTCTGACTGTCAACCAAAGAGAGGTTGGTCTCGATTGGCAGAACACAAGCCTGACTTATAACGGTACTTCCCAAGCACCTACGGCAAACCCAACTAATTTGGTAAATAATGATGCAATAAGTGTCACTGTGACTGGTGCTCAGACGAATGCAGGAAACTACACTGCCACAGCCGCTGCCCTAACAGGCACGAAAGCAGGAAACTATTCACTACCAGACCCAGCGACTCATGCATTTACAATTGCTCAGAAATCTGTAACTGTCACAAGCGGCATCACAGCAAGTGATAAAGTATATGACGGAAACACTTCGGCAACTCTTGATTGTACTGGTGCCGTATTTACGGGAAAGATTGAGAACGATGATTTGACGTTAGTGTCAGCTACTGGCGCTTTTGCAGACAAGAATGTTGGTACAGATAAGGAAGTGACTATTACAGGGCTGTCTTTTGGAGGTGCTGCTGCAGGAAACTATATGCTTGCAGAAACGGGAAACCAATCTTCTATAAAAGCAAGTATTTCTGCCAAAGATATTACTGCGAGTGGTACTATCGCTGCAAGTAACAAGGTATATGACGGAACTACAACAGCTGTTTTCGATTATTCAGGTGTTACATTGGCGGGTAAGGTGGAAGGTGACAATCTATCTGTAACTGCTACAGGTGATTTTGACACCAAGGATGTTGGTACAGGTAAGACAGTGACTATAAGTGACTGGGCTTTGTCTGGTACTGATGTTGGAAACTATAACTTAACTGGATCAAGTATTTCAACTACGACGACGGCAAATATTACAGCCAAAGAGATTACCGTCAGTGGCATTACCGCAGAGAACAAGGTATATAACAGTACTACTACAGCTACGCTTGATTATTCTGGTGTTATATTGACTGGTAAGGTGGAGGGTGATAATCTCTCTGTTACAGCTACAGGTACATTTGCGGACGCAAATGTCGGTACGGGAAAGGCTGTGACTATTTCTGGATTGACTCTTGAAGGAACAGATGCTGGAAACTATGTGCTTGCTGCATCAGGACAGCAAACGGAAGTAATCGCAGATATTACCGCAAAGGCTGTAACAATCACAGCCAACAATGCTTCGAGAGATTATGACGGTAATCCGCTGACTGAGGCCGGCTTTACCGCCACTGCTTTAGAGGAGGGCGACACACATACCTTCACCGTAACGATGACTGCAGAGAGTACTATTACCAACGCAGGCACACAGCCTAATGTGATAGCCACAGTTGATGGTGTTGCCGTTACTACAGGCAATGCAACAGAGGTAGGCAACTACTTAGTGACCACAGTGGATGGTACTTTGACAATAAATGGAACCGCTATCACTATTTCCGTTAATTTGAATGACTGGATTTATGGAAGTCCCAATAATCCATCTGTTACTGGTAATACTGGTGGCGGAGCTGTGACTTATTCTTATAAATTGCAGACAGAAGATAATTCAAAGTACAAGGCAGATAAACCTGTGAAAGTTGGTAATTACACAGTAAAGGCAGAGGTTGCTGCAACGGCAACCACTCCTGCTGCAACGGCAACAAAAGACTTTACCATTAGTAAGGCACCATTGGTGATTAATGCCAATCCAATACAAAAAGACTATCTTGACGAAGATCCTGAATTGACATATACTGTTTCAGGACTTAAGAACAATGATATAGAATACTATGTTTTAACCTGTAAACTTCAGCGAGCAGCAGGTGAAGAAAAAGGTACATATGCTATTACTAAGGAAAGCCATAATCTAAAATCCGGAAATTACGAAGCCCCCTCATTCGAAGGAGCTACATTTACGATTAATAAAAAGAATATAGGAGATGGGGAAACGATCGCCCCGGGAATAGGAATCTATGCCAAAAAGACAGGTGAAACTACATGGGATGTTTCACTTAGTAATGGAAAGAATAAATTTAATAGTGATAACGACTATGAAATTCCTGTTGTAACAGGACCCGATGAAGACGGGAATTATACTATTACTGTAACGGGCAAAGGCAATAACTGTGAAGGTACTGCGAAGGCTACTTATTCTGGTGCTACATTCTATGATATAAAAGATACAAACGAGAAATTAACACCTTATCTTTCTACGACTTCTGATTTGGCCACATCAGCAGATTTGGTCCCCTATATTGTAGCCCAAATTAATCCTACAATTGGTACGATTTCGATTGTCCCCATTAGCTATATTCCAAAAGATCAACCTGTGTTGCTTTTGGCTCCGTCAGATGTAACAGGTATTACGACTTCAACAAAGAATCCAACTACACCGGCTATTTCAGAGTCTTTACTCAACAGCAACCAACTACTGGTGGCTCCTGACGAACCAAGTGACCCAGATGACCCAGAGAGTGTACATGGTGTGCATGTGGAAGACACAGAGGCTTATGTATTCTATAAAGGCGAATTTGTCCTTACATTGGCTGGAACGATAAAGGCGGGGAAATACTATCTTTACAATCCCAACTACCATACAGCAGCAAGCCCGAATACACCTGCTGATCCAGCTCCAGCTCGCAGTCTGGCTATCGTAAAGGGTGAGACTACTGGTATCATTCAGTTGATGAATGCTGAGACGACAGATAGTTTAAAGGACGTATGGTACACCATTGACGGACAGAAACTCAATAAGAAACCAACCCGTAAGGGAATATATATACAAAACGGTAAAAAACATATTGTGAAGTAAGATTCAGAGAAAGGAATGACACAAGATATGAGAACTGGAAGATATACACGATTCATAGTTACGCTGATGTTGCTCCTCATGTGTGGAGCTGGTGAAGTGTGGGCAGACGGAATTACTATCTTTGTTGAGAAACCAAACGGGACGACACAAACGTTTACTGAGTCAGGAGGCCCTGTGGAACTGACTGGTGGCTCTGTTTCTGTTGCCATTTCAGGGAGAGATGTGACTCTTACTGTTACACCTGCTGATGGTTACAAAACCAAGAAAGACCTGATATTGGTAGAAAAGATGGTTAACCCCAATCAGCAGTCCGCACCTCGTCGTGCTCCTGGTTTGGGTACTTTTGACTTAACAGGAACTGATGAATGGGTTACAGGCTCAACAACATACACATTTAATGTTCCAACAGAATATGACGGTGCATATGTGACGGTAACTTTTGTGTCGACTTCCACTACTGCAACTCAAATTACGAGTCTTAGTGAGATATCGAATAACTTGGCAGGAACTTACGAATTGGCTGCCGATGTCGATGCTTCTGGTTTTAATGGCTTGGGAGAATTTACAGGTACACTTGATGGTAAACACTTTACCATACACCATCTTAATCATCCTTTGTTTGCTTCTACGAATGGTGCTACGATTCGTAATATTAATTTCGAGAATGTAAACATTACTAGTGGCGATGCAAATGGAGATGCAGGTGCCATCACATCTTTGGCAAAAGGTGCTACACGCATCTATAACTGTGGTATTCTGCCTTCTTCTGTTGAACGCGACAATGCTGGGAACATCACAGGTTTTAGTGGAAGTTCTATTGGTGGTTCAGGCAATGTTGGAGGCCTAGTAGGAAAACTTGCAGGCACAGCTCGTGTTATCAACTGTTTTAGTTATGCAACAATTACAGGTGGTGAAAATGTCGGTGGCATTGTGGGCAATAACACTGTTACAACCACTGCATCTAGCATCAATACAATGGTGATGAACTGTATGTTCTATGGTGATATCACTGGTGGTAGTGCGGTCTCTCCTGTTTATGGTGGAAATAACATAAACAACTTGCAAGGAGGACTTAACACCTTTAACTACTACTCTTATGAGAATCTGAAAACAAAACAAATTACAGACGACAAATATAATTGTGCATTAGCTGTTGAAGATAAATATTTGAATCGTTTTGAGTACTATCGTCTGTTGCTCAATAGTAACAAAAAACTGGCAGCCTTCTATGCCACAGGTTCTCATGCCAATGCTAATCAGATGGCAAAATGGGTGCTTGAGACAGCAGACAGGAGTATTAGTGGACGCGACCCCTATCCATACCCCATATTAAAAGCTCAGGGAGAATATCCGTCTATCATCAACCCTGATATAGCTAATGCGCCCGATAGTGCTACCGTTGGACGTAATCATGGAGGCAAGTTAGGGAAAACATTGACAGTGAACATAAGTAACACGAAGACCGACGGAGGACAGACATGGCCTTCGGGTGCAAACATCACTACCAATAGTCTCCCCTTGCAACGCACTGACAAGGATTTTGACCGATTCAACTTTAACTACGATAAGGTACAATTGCCTTACTATGATGAAGTGGGTACAGGTAATTACACTGGTAACCGTGTAGTGACAGGATGGAAGATAACGGCTATTTCAGAAGTGGAGGATGATCCCTATACCGCTGCCAATTATCCCACTACGGGAATTACTGATTCCCCCAATCATAACTATGCTGACCGCAAGAGTTCAAACAAAGACCTCTACACCGTGAGCAAGCGTGTGTTCTCGCAAGGAGCCTATTTCGATGTTCCTTATGGTGTAACCTCCATCACGATAGAACCCTATTGGGGCAAGGCGGCATATATCGCTGATCCTAATTATGATGTTGTTTATAAAAACGATTATTCTGGCAAACAAAATGTCACCCAGACAGGAACACAGGTGGGTAGTGGCGCAACGTTTAACAATGAAACAAGTCAGGTAATTAAGACCTCTGTCAGTGACGCCCTCAGTCATATAAGCACTAATCTTGGAGGTTATGGTTCGACGGTTTATGACAATGCTGTGGTGTTGGTGGGTAACCTTCATCTTGATAATGTGCCGTCTGGAGGCGATACGCCTTTTACCATGATGTCGGTGGACAAGGATAGCGATCATGAACCAGACTATAGCCTGATTTATCATCATAAAAGTCGTACAGCAATAGCACCAATTCGTTTCGACTTCTTAAACATCCCCGGCACAGCTCAGGCGCAGAAACCAAACACCGCAAGCCTTATCTGCAACTTCACCATCTTCAAAACAAAAGGTTGGTTCGAAGTTACAAACACTTCGTCTTTCTATACCTCACAACTAGAATACGAGAATTTAGCCAGCATTACAAAAGTCGATGCACCGCTTATTCTTCTTGGAGGTGTTATTGACCAGTTTGTTTCCACTCAGTCATCAGATGTTAATGGTAAAACAATATACATCCATGTTGGTGGTAATGTTTGGATTAATTCCTTTGGATTAGGTACCCATAGTGATGGTAGTAAATCCACGCCCCATGTACCTGTATCGGTAACAGGAGGAGAGTTTCCTGGTTTCTACCTTACTGGAACTTACAAGGCAGATGCTACGGTAAGATCAGATAATGCGGAATGCTACATCAGTGGTGGCTATTTCCATGAAGCTGCAGGCGCGTCACTTGAACAAATAGACGGTGATGTGTATTGGCAAATCTACAATGCAGATATTGACAACTTCTTCGGTGGCGGTATTAACGATGCCAAACCTATTACTGGCAATATCACCACAGATATCTACAACAGCTACGTAAAACTCTTCTGCGGTGGTCCTAAGTTCGGCAACATGCAGGGGACTAAAGAAGTTACCACCAATGCGGAAGGATGTACATTCGGTAAATTCTTTGGTGCAGGATATGGTGGTACATCTATAGCAAAAAAGAAATATTACGACCTCGATTCCTATAATTGGAGTACTCTCCAAGGTTACTATACTACCGATCGAGGAAAGTATTTTGATGGAGCCACTACGAAATCTTCACAGATATCAGGTAAAGACTACGGCAAGAAGGGACCAGGAGTCGCCACAGATTTTGACTATGAGTTCTTTGTCTGGAGTTCTGGAGCAACAGGTGCGCGATTCTTCGTGAAGTTTGCTGCTTTCTCTTTGGCTCAGTGCAATGATGTGTCGTCAACTTTGAAGAAATGTACCATTGAGACCAACTTCTATGGTGGTGGCAACTTAGGAAAAGTCGTAGGAACTGCCACTTCCGAACTTGAGGATTGTATCGTGAAAGGTAGCGTCTATGGTGCCGGATACTCTGCATCTCTTCCTACTGTCGAAGTCAGAAATGGAGGCTTTACGAAAGACCCGAATTACAACGACAAATCAGGTATGTTCGAGCCTGGTGTTTTTTCCGGCACGACAACATTTACTTGGCAGAATGCTACGGTAGCAGGAAAAACCTTAACCAACGGGCAGTCCGGAAGCGATTTAACCAATCATATATTATATACTGGTACCGAACTAACTGGTCTTGGTGAGGTTGCAAATACTGTTCTCAAAATCACTGGCACAACCTCGGTTGGCGAGAGTGTATATGGTGGTGGTGAGGAATCAGGTGTAGGTGAAAATACAGAGGTTACGATTACTGGTGGTACAATTGGAGCTGAAGACCAAGGTGGTGTTGAGTATGGTAATGTTTATGGTGGCGGAAAAGGTAAATCTGATAATGTTACTGCCGGATTAGTTAAGGGTAACACCAAGGTTACGATTAGTCAGGCAGCAGGAAAGACAACCAGAGTTTATCATAATGTCTATGGTGGTGGTGCCTATGGCTCAGTAGGTACATTTGCCTATAATGCAAACAATGTTATTACTGGCCATACAGCTAACACAGGTAAGGCAGAAGTATATATTACAGGCGGAACCTTTGGTTGGAATGGTAAGGAGAATGGTATGGTCTTCGGATCATCACGAGGTGACGTGGGTGCTCCAGGAAATATTGAGGATAAATTAGCATGGGTTTATGATACTAAAGTTTATATAGGAACTTCCGGATCTGGCTCAGTTTTCACGACCCCAACCGTTATGGGCTCTGTCTATGGTGGTGGTGAAAATGGACATGTCTACAATGATGCAGAAGTCAATATCTATAGTGGAACGATAGGTGTTCCTACAGGTGAGATTATTATAGATAATAATGGTACGCCTAATGATGATACTGATGACGTACCATATTCTGGTGCACAATATCCCTATCGTGGTAATGTCTATGGAGGTGGCTGCGGTACGGATAAGTATTACTCCGGCACAATACCTGACGGTCATACAGCTACTGATGGTAAAGGCGACACATATAATCCCAAGGCTGGTATAGTGCAAGGTACGACTACAGTGAACATTAGTGGTGGTCATGTGGTTCACAATGTCTATGGTGCTGGAGCTATGGGTTCGGTGGGCGGTGGAACGACTACCGATGCAGGCAAGACTACTATAAATGTCACTGGCGGTCGCATAGGTTATGATGGTACTAACAATGAAGGTAATGTATTTGGTGCTGCCCGCGGTGACCTTTCTGCAACAGGTGACCTCGCTCAGGTTCGTGAGACGAAGGTGAACATCAATTACTCAACAACACCTACCGGTGACAATACAGATAAGTCTGTTCAACTTATCGCCGGCTCTGTATTTGGCGGTGGTGAGGCTGGTACTGTCAAGGAGAGTGTCGCTTTAAACATGACGGGTGGTCTGGTCCTGAAAGACGTCTATGGCGGTGGTGCTTTGGCTGACACCCAGACAAGCAACTGGAATGCTACTGGTGGAACTGACGGGAAAGGTGATTGGGCCACAGGCAAAACTTCCGCATCGAGCACTACTACTGTTCGCCTGACTGGCGGTACAATCTTAGGCGAGGCATACGGTGGTGCTTTAGGAGAAAAGACGGGAGTAAACGGTGCAACCAGTGATATTGCGGCTTACGTATATGGTGACGTGCTGTTGGATTTGAACGGTACGACGTCTTCTGGTGAAACAGGAGCAGCTATCGATAATACTGCAAAGGGCTGTGTTGTTGGTCAGATATTTGGCTGTAACAACATCAATGGTTCACCGAAGGGTGATGTGATGGTGCATGTCTATGCGACGCAGAACAAGCAGACGAACACCATAGCCCAGAAGTTTATTCTTGAAAAAGATAGTAATACAGAAAAAGGAGGAAGCGAATCCGATGCAGATTATGTTGCTAGACTTCAGGGAATACTGACCGGCAAGATAGCACTTGCAGAGGCATTAAGCATCACGGTATCTCAAGAAAACAAGGATCTTTGTGCTGCGCAGAATCCAACTGTGACAGCCCTCACAACAGCCATCACGAGTATAACAACGAGTATTAATGCTAAAACTACTGAGGAAATCAATGCCGTCAGATACGACGTGGAGGCTGTCTATGGCGGTGGTAACATGGCTGCCTATGTTCCAGTGACTCCATATAAACCTACTGATGCTCCAACGGGAGCCAAGTCGCAGGTCATCATCGAAGGTTGTGAGGTAACCAGTATCAATACTGTCTATGGTGGTGGTAATGCTGCTGCTGTGCCGGAGACTAATGTGACTATCAAGAGCGCTTATGAGATAGGCTACCTGTTTGGAGGTGGTAATGGTAAGGACAAAATACTAATAAATAATGTATTAACCGATAATCCTGGTGCTGATATCGGACAATATCATAATGGTACTGAGATGGTGACCTATGGTACGGGTAATGCAAACTCACTGATGGAGGGCGGATATATTCACGAGGCATACGGTGGTAGTAACACAAAGGGTGTTGTGAAGGGTAGCCTTAACCAGACATCTAATCCTGAGGGGAGTACTTGTGATTTGGCAGTAGATAAGATTGTCGGTGCCGGTAAATATGCGGACATCGACGGTAATGTGAATATGACCTTGAGTTGTCAGCCTTCGAGCAAGGTGCCCCTGCTGTTTGCGGGTGCTGACGAGGCGAACGTGAATGGTAATATAACCCTGAACATCACCAACGGACACTTCGGCAAGGTGTTTGGTGGTAATAACCTGGGTGGTGCCGTGAAGGGTAAAATCACGGTGAACGTGGAGGAAACGGGCTGTCAACCTATCAAGATTGACGAGCTCTATCTGGGTGGTAACGAGGCTGCCTACTCTATCTATGGCTATTATGAGAGTGGTGAGACCCAAACTGCAACGGGTAAGAAGATTCTGAAGCCGAGAACGTCGGCAACAGATTCGCGCCTACCTGTTAAACCCGATGGAACGGAATATGCTTCTATCGACGCATTTACAAATTATGCTCAGCCCGAACTGAACATCATCTCCTGCACCTATATCGGCAACGTATTCGGCGGTGGCTATGGTGAAGGTGCTGTTATGTATGCCAACCCGACAGTGAACGTCAATATGGTGGCAGGTAATCATGCGGCTACGGCTGTTCCTGCTATGATGACAGAACTGAATCTTGATGTTTCGAAGACTGCGGGAAATCCCAATAATATAGGTATTATAAGAAATGTATTTGGTGGTGGTGATGCAGCCAATGTTGCAGGCAACACCACGGTGAACATCGCTACGGAGGAAGGAAAGAGTGCTTATATCATCGGTAGTGTCTTTGGCGGCGGTAATGCTGCCGACGTGCTGGGCAACACCAATGTCACGATGAGTGACGGCTATGTCTTTAACGGTGTCTTTGGCGGTGGCTATGCCGGTAATGTGGGTACATTCACTAGGAGTACGGACTCCCAATACACAAGTGTTTTTGGCCATGAGACTCATGACGGATGTATTGGTAAGCCCATTTCCTGTGCAGAAGGTACAGGTAAATGCACGGTTCTCGTCAACGGCGGTCAGATTGGTCCCTTATCCGTGGCAACACAAGGTATGAACAGACCGGCAGCAGAAGGCGGTCCCGTACCGGAAGGCTGGGTATGGGGTGCAGGTCAGGGTCTCGTAGAAGATCCGGCAACACATCCTGATACGCATTTTACGTCATACGTGGGAAGTACGGATGTGACCATCGGCGGTACGGCCCTTATCATGGAATCCATCATCGGTGGTGGTGAGTTCGGACGTGTGCTTGGCAATACGTTGGTGAAGATAGAGGGCGGCCAGATAGGTATCGGTGCAAACCAGACGGAAACCGTAGCTGGCGTGCTTCAGCCTAAGCGCTATACTGACGACCAGTTCGTCAATCCTCTCACAACGACTATTACCAATGATAAAGCTTTGGCAGAATGTTCGCACTTCCCATACGGAAAAACTATAGGAGGAAAGAAACAATACCTTCCTTACGACCCGTATTACGATGATAATAAAACCTATGCTGATGCTCATGATTTGGGTCCTGCCAGCACTTCGGATCCTTCTGACGGTAAGACGTGGATTGGCTGTGTGTTTGCTGGCGGATCTGGTTATATGCCCTATCTGAAAAAGGATAATAATGGCAATCCCGTCGGCTACGACTGGTGTAGTTCCGCAGGTTTGGTGGAAGGTGATACCGAAGTGCGGATTTCAGGTGGTCATATTCTTACGAACGTCTATGGTGGCAACGAGGTTACCAATGTAAAGGGTAAATGTAAGGTAACGATGACAGGCGGTACGATTGGTGTGCCACGTACCGTAGAACAGATCATTAATCATCCTCTTACCTGTTATCTCTTCGGTGCTGGTAAGGGTGATCCACGTCCACATTTCAATACGGAAACGAATGTCGGAGAAGTAGAGGTTGATATCTCGGGCGGTATTATTTATGGTTCTGTTTTCGGTGGTGGCGAGGATGGTCACGTGGAGCGTAATGTTAAAATGACGATTGGAAAGGATGACCACACTGGTCCTATCATTGGTACTTGGGGTACTACCTATGTGGATGGAAACATCTTCGGTGGAGGCCGTGGCTTCGCTGGTGATGCTTATACGGCAGGAAATGTAGCCGGAA
>JAEEGL015638578.1_pt1 | contig 23571 bp, 21 predicted proteins | sample 9134231 | NCBI WGS metagenome assembly JAEEGL01 (sample SAMN16246548, study PRJNA631951) | gut metagenome | biome: gut microbiome; feature: rumen; material: fiber-attached | host: Bos | place: Iran: Karaj | collected 2018-10
AAAGCTCGTTTCGGAAATTCTCAGAGAGCGAGAATGTCACCTTCATATTGGAAAGCGAGCAGACCAGAGAGACCGGAGTCACTTCCCCGGAGAGGATGCTGAAATCAGCCGATCCGCTGTAGATAGGCTGGTCGAAAGCAGCATCTGCGGTAGCGGGAGACGAAGCGGTAATGGTATAATCTCCCGATCCGAGCTGAAGCATCACCGGCATGTCGGCGAAACGCTCATAGTTCTTGGTCCAACCATCCGAAGGGCGAACGATACTGACTTTGAAGTCATTAACATCTACGCCCTCTGCGCGGGTTATATAATCTCCGCCGAAATCAAGCGAAAGTGAGAGGTTTCCGTTACCGGAAGGAGTAGTCTCCACCATCCGGGTACAGCCCGCCAGTACAATGGCGACAGCTGCGATTTTTACTATATTTTTCATGGAATGCATTATTCGTATTTAAGTTCGATATTGTCTAGGTAAAGTAGATTTCCGCAGTGGATCTCATGGGATCCGCTGAGGGTATTCACATCGGTGCCGAAGACTGTCTTGACGCTCTCTTTTCCGTCGGTCGAAGAGCGGAAGGACATTCTTATTGAAGCGGCCTTGCTCGTTGTGACGGTATAGTTGACAGGGATGGTTCCCTTTGTCCAGCTGCTCTTTTCGTCAGAAGACTGAAGCGATCCGGATCCTATCACAACTGAGTTGGAATCAAGTATTTCCACATTGGCGACAAAAGCTTTGGTGCTGCCTCCGCGAGTGAATTTATACTGGAATTCAAGGGCTGAAGGACGGGATGGGAAGGAATGTCCCTCCGAGGTCTTCGCCCAGTTTCCTTCGCAAAGGTCATTGGCCGTACCGATGAAAATCTCTCCGGCATTGGAGTTACTTCCTGCCATAATTTTACTGCCATAATCATCTATGAATATCGTAGCGATGATAAGGCTGTTTCCGGAATAGGCGCCGTCGGTTGTCAGAGCCACTGTAGGATATGTCTTGAAATCCTGATAAGCCGCGGGAACAGTACCGTCCCTGAGGGTCACGGGGCTGTTGACAGCCCACCAGCGGTCGGAGCCGCTATAGAGCTGCCACCATGTCACATTGAAATCGCTCAGGAGGGCAACCTTCGTCGTATGGGTAAGGGTGGTATACTCTTCAAAGCCACTGTTCCCGGCCTGTGCAGGATCCTCAGTACGGATAATCGAAGGATCACTAGTGTTGCCTTCGTCATCATTGAGGATAGTCCTGAAGCGGTAATCCGTACCGGCCGTCAGACCGTAAATATCTTTAAATGTGACAGTTGAGCCATTGATATCTACAGCATCAACTGTTATCCAAGAAGAGCCATTGGTACTGTACTGGAGCTTGATATTTGTTCCTGAAGGGGCCGAGACATCCTTCAGATGGGCAACAGGACGGAGTATTTTCCATCCCCAGATATCATAGTCGGCAGCGGTAATTGTCGCCTGGACAGGAACCGCCTTTAGGCTGAATACGGCCTTGGACTGCTTTCCTGCCTTATCGACGGCGGTAACTGTAAATACCGCTGATACAGGGTCCGATGCATCGAAAGGAATGCCTTGACGGACATTGGAAACGGCCCCGGAGAAATCCACGCAGCCAAAGGGGCTTCCGTCTTCAACAATCCACCTTATTCCGTTAGTTTCCAAGGTGTTCTGCTGTGATTCCGACGCTCCGAGAAGTTCAATTGATGTCGGGACGCCGACCCATGTCAGATAGGGACAGTCAGTCTCGAGGGTAAGGGTTTCAAGTCCAGGGCGGGAGACAAAGCTTAGTATCGCGTCTGTGACCGTTCCGCCTAGACCAGCAGTATAATCGTATGTAAACGAAGTGCCGGAAACGCCCTTATGATTGAAAACAGGGGCATCGGCAGGAAGGGCTGAGGCCGGGATCTCGAACGAACTCTCTATGGTCTCAACCTCCTTGTCGACAACAATGTTGACCGTGAGAGAGCCTTCCCTCTGGCCGGTCTCGATATTGAATGTGACAAAATCGCTCGGGTCGTACTTGTAGGGTTCGCTCTTGTAGTAGCCCCATTTGCCTTCACCCGTAAGGGCATAGACCTCGAGATAGAGGTCGCCACCAGGGATAAATCCGCTACGGGTCTCGTTCTTGACAAACTTGACTGATTTTTTGCTGTAGGAGCTATGACGTACTACCGCGTAATAATCTGAATATCCGGTGCTTATGTTTTCGCCCCAGGATACTGCAAGCTTTACGTTTCCAAGCTTTGCAACGGCGCTGACTTCATCTGGCTTTCCGCCATTTTCGACATAGCCATGGACAGTAAACTGTTGGTCTGCAAGATAGTAGGCTTTGCCAAAGCCGGCCCCGAGAGAATCTCCATGATGGGCTACCAGCCGGAATTCGCCGGCATTGAGCTTGATAGTTTCAGACTTTGCCGTTGCATAGGGCTTCCGGTAGAGCCGGATAGCCCTCGAGTTGTAGATCTCGACTTCAAAATCGTCGAGAGCCGGCAGCGAATCATCGGCTTTCGTCGTGATTTCAATGGTCCTCTCATCCTGGGAAAGGGATATTAGGACCGTGCCTTGAGACGACTCTTCTTCCGGCCCTGTCACAACGCCCTGGCAGGCGGTCGCGAGTACCAGAAGTCCAATCGTCAATTTGTAATTAAGATTCATTTTGTATTGATAGCTGTTTCGTACATTTTAATAAGTGCATCCACTGACTCTGCCATATCGTACTGATGAGTCGATTCGACATATTTGAGAGCCATTTCGCGGCGCTCCTTCGGATGCTCTATCCAATAGTCGAGTTTGGCGGCAAGATCCCTCGGATCCCCCACTTTGAAAAGACTCCTGTCATCGAGGACAAACTGGGTAGTTGCGGTCAGAGGTCCTTCCGCCACAACGGGTACAACCCCTTGCTGAAGGGCCTCAAGGGCCGAAAGACCCTCGACTTCCACCTTGGCGCAATGGACATAGATATCTGACGCTGCTGCAAGGTGGCGAAGCTCCTCGCGGGTCTCGAACTTGAACTCCGCAGGATATTTCAGGACACCCTCTTTATACATTTTATCCGCAAGCGCCACCAGATGGTCGTGCTCCGGACCGCGGCCAGCAAAAAAGAGCTTTATCTTATCGGTGTGCTTGCTGTAGCGCATCGCCTTAAGAAGGGTCGGCTGATCCTTCTCTACTGCGAGACGTCCGATACAGGCAATCTGGACAGGACGGTCATCGCTCGGGGAAGGCTGCTCATCGGAGAGGAAAGTATCCGGCATCAGGCCGTTGGAAATCTGGTGGAGACGGGCTTTGAAATGGAACTTCTCGCAGCGCTCCAGTACTCCCCTTGTCGGGCACTGAATGTCGCTGCAATAATTATAGACCGCGTCTCTCCAAAGACGCAAGCAGCTGTTATTCAGAAGCTTCCATCCTCCAAGATGGACCGAGCAGAAGAGATTCTCGGGATGGAGATGGTATGTCGCCGTAATAGCTTTTCCGTACTTTTTTGCAAACTGAGCCGTACGGTTCTGGAGAGGGAAAGGTTCCTCGAGATGGACAACATCAGCCCACTTGACAGCCTCTTCAATGATGGGGTTCATCCGCTTTGCGAACTTGTATCCGTGGGACTGGATAAGGCGGTCAAAGACAGGCACCCTATAATCCGTCAAGATATAATCCGGCTGCGGGGTCTGGGCCTCATGATTGTGGCCCGAAAGGACCCTTACATCCATTCCCGCCTCTTTCAGAGCGGCGACTGTCCTTCTCGCGGAAGCGGAGAGCCCGTTTCCGGGAGCATAGAAATTATTTACTACAAAGAGAATTTTCATCTTTTAATACTTGAATTCAAACTCATCCACATAGAGGGTGCTGCCGCTTCCTCCGGTAAAGAACTCGCCGTATCGGCTCGGAGTGGCGGTAATGTCTACGTAGGTAGGAGTCCGGTCATCTCTATATTCGATTGGGACCTCGAAATAGACATAACCATTAGTTGCTTTCTTAAGCTCGATGACTGCGCGTCCGATGACATGGGGATCAGTCGCACCATCGATAAATCTCTCGTAGTTCGTTGTTATATTGTATGGGGCAGACCAATCGGTCAGAATCACTTCGATCCTCCCGACATCCATTCGCCCTTTCTTATTTTTATGGGGTTCTCTAGCAAAATTGACCTTTGCCGGCCTGTAATCGTAATAGCCGCTAAGCGAGGTCGGCCTTCCCTTGAAAGGTACGCCGAACTCAAGCTCTGCTCCAGCAAAATTGACGATTTTCACAAACTGGCCGGTATAGAGATTGCCGGCGACAAAGGCCCAGACGACCTTTTTGCTCACAATCTTCGCCGCTGCCTTCCCCTCTCCCTTGACGGCTACATGCTCATACTCAGGCATTGTCCCGTTGATGCCAAGGAGACTGAGGCCATGATTGGCCGAATCCCACACCCTCTCGGACTTTTTGGCCTTGAGAGGATAAAGGTTCCATGCTCCCTTGCTCTTGGACCAAGTATCGAAAGACATATTATATAGCTGAGGACCGGACTGGTTATGGGACTGACCGGCGGCAGCTCCCATGGTCATAAGGAGTAGCGAAAACACTGCTATAGCGCGCCCAGTACCGGCTTTGGTCATAATACACATACAAACAAAAAGTTAGCAAAGGTAGGAAAATAATCAGACTTTAGCAAAAGCTCCGAGGCGATAAGCCAACCCCTTGGCTATCAGCCATATACGCAATATCCTGCGCCGATACTCGGCACAGGATATTGCAAAACACTTGACTTACAGCTATTTAGGAAGAAAGCTCAGAACTTCCTCCAGACCATCTTATTGACGATTCCGGTGTAGGATTGGATAATCTTTACGACCTTTGTACTAACGTTCTCGTCAGTATAGTCCGGCACGGGGATGCCATGCTGACCATTACGGCAGAGGGAAACAGCCGTGTCTACGGCCTGAAGAAGGGATTTTTCGTCTATTCCGGCAATGACTCTATCGCGGCATATCGCCCGACCAGCCATGGCCGAGGTCCCAATGCTCGTCATAGACGAACTCAAAATAAGGCAGTGAAAACTCTGCCTCTAGAAGGGCCGAAAGTTCTTCCTGTATAGGCTCAGCCCACTTTCCTACCAGCACGATGAATTTGTTGATATTCCAGGTCACACGGCCTCGAGGGACTTGAGTATAATCACCCTTGAACTTAGTATCGAGATGTTTGGCCTGAGCCTTGAAATACTCCCTAGCCCAAACCTGCCGATGCAGATGAGGGTAGTTAATAAATGGCATACCCTTATCTGCCGCCGCCTCTACGTCCTGAGGGGTCAGTTCTTTTTTCCGAACGCCGAACAACGAGTGGTCTGATGGGTCATACCAGAAGATGCCGACGCACGGCATCTGCTCATCAAAAGACTTCATATCAGCTATCTGTGCTTTGCGCTCTTCATCTGAAAGATTTGTCATAATATACAAATATCAGCATTTATTCAACAGGTTCAAAATAGATATCCGGCTTATCGGGATTGAAGACCTCGTTGCAATACATTACGGTGACAAGGTCTTCATTGTCGGAGAGATTGATGATATTATGTGTGTAGCCCGGGAGCATATGAACAGCTGTTATATTATCGCCGGAGACTTCCCATTCCAGTATCTTGCCGGAAGGATCGTTGAGGCTGCGCTGCTGGATGAGTCCGTGGCCCTTAACCACGATGAACTGCTCGAACTTGGTGTTGTGCCAATGCTGGCCCATGGTAATGCCGGGCTTGGAGATATTGATGGAGACATAAGAATTCAGATTACCATAAAATGATTATCATAAAATGATAATTATAAAATGATAATAAGCAGATATTAATTTCATGATATTAGGTATTCCGTTCAGCTCATTCTGGATATACTCCAGGGCGGCAATCTTCGCCTTAGTCTCCTCTAGATTGAGACGAAGGGTATTATCGGAGTTGAACTCATCGATAGACGCTCGTTTGGAATCGCTTTCTTGAAATATTTGTCGTAATTGAGATTGCGGTTGTCGGCAGGGATGCGGGAGAAATTGCCCATATCGACGGCATTTGCTGCCTCCTCCTTGCCTGGAAGTCATGCCTCATATCGTCCTGCTTCTTTTCGTCGCGGGAAAAGATACGGATCTCGCCGATATCGGTACTGAGAAAACGGTTCAGCACAGCATTACCAAAGCTGCCCGTGCCGCCCGTGATCAACAAGGTTTTATCTTTGAAAACACTCATATTTTCTTTCTTTCTCTGATTTTTCGTAATGCAAAGATAGGCATTTTAAACGAATATTCTCCGCCCTATAATCATTTGGCCATTTGGGTTAACTTGGTCAGCCACGGATTCCAGTGCTTCAGGTACATCATGACTTTCCTGGTTGATAGACCATCCTCTGGAACTCCACGCCGAAGACATGGCGGATGTCCGCCTTGCGGAAGCCGATAGATTCATAGAGCCGGATCAGGTGCGGCATGTCGTGGTCGGCAATAAGCGTTATCCTGTTATATCCGAGGGCCTGTCCTTTGCATATTCCATCTTCAAGAAGCGCCCTGCCGATGCCATGCCTGCGGTACTGCGGAAGGACGGCAAGCGTATCCAGATAGTACTCCCCCGGATCAGCCTCCTGCTCAGATGTCTGGTCCACCTTGAAAAAATCCGGCCATAGCTCCGAGAATGTCTTGTGACGCATTTCCCTATAGATGTCACCCGGATACGAAAGGAGCGACCCGGCAACCATGCCGTCCACTTCAGCAATCCGGGTCCGGGCATAGCTGTACAGCAGGTCATCCCGCTTTTCGCACTCTACAAGACGATCATATATATCCCTTTCAGTGGGAACTTCAGTCTCGAAGTCATAGAAATGCATCCCCGCCATGATGCACCCGGCAAGAAAGGGGGCATCGGCAGGGCTGGCATCCCGCAAGGTTAGCACGTATTTCTCCAAAAGCATAGTCCGGAGCTCAGTCACGCTGCCGGCATAACGGTATTGCGACGTAGCGCTCATCTGTCTGTATCCCCAGCCGACGGCTATGCCTTCAATGCCACCGTTCGCCGCAGTAAGCATATCCGTACCGGAATCCCCCACCATAACCGCTTCGTCGGACCTGAGACCTGAGACACGCAGAACTTCGCCAACGATCTCCGGGTCAGGCTTCAATGGAAACCCTTCACGATTCCCAAGGATAGATACAAAAGGTATTGACGGGAAGAATTCGCGTATCAGATGCTCTGTCCCAGCCTGAAACTTGTTTGAAGCCACCGCCATCTTCACTCCGGCCGCGTGCAGGTCCCGAAGAAGGTCCCCAATGCCGGGATATGGATGGGAATGTATATCTATGTGGGCGGTATAATATGCCTTGAAGTCTGAAAGGGCCGCATCTATAAGAGCCTCATCCGGCACATCTCCCAAGGAAGACTCCAGTGCCCGCTTCACAAGGTTCCGGACCCCATGCCCAACCATGCCGCGATATTCAGCCTGCGAATGCAGCGGCAGTCCACGTATTGACAGGGCATGATTCACCGCCGACGAGAGGTCTTCAATGGTATCAATCAAGGTTCCGTCCAGATCCCAGAGAATCAGTTTGTATCGAACGTCCATGTTATTTTGCTTGTGCGTGCGGCAGAATTCTTTGATAAGCCAGCCGCTCGTCGCCGGATTGTAGATAGATGATTCCGCAATAGGAGAAACCGTGTTTTAGGATATTGTGCTGCATGATTCGGTTGTCCCGGTGGGTATCGATGCGAATGTTCCTGTCATGGGAGAAAGCAAAATCCATGATGGCGGAAAACACCCCGTGAACCTCGGGAAAGCTGCCGATGCGGTGTATTACATGGTAGGGAGTCTCGTCATCGAGCCACTTCCCTCCGAATATCTCCGCATAAGTCGGCTCTGGCGAAGGCACAAAGGCAAAGTACCCTACAATCCGGCCATCCTCCACCAGCACATAGCCGAAAGAGGAGTCGATATCATGTCTTATGACGTCCACCGAAGGATATCCGTTCGCCCATTGCTCGAGATTGCCGTCTGATCGCATAATCCCCCGGGCCGCCTCCAAGACGGTCATGATATCCGGGATGTCGGAGGCAGAAGCGAGGCGGATGTCCATGCTTTCCATTACATCCTCTTCCCCAAGCGGCTCATAGGCCCCGTCCTTGCACTCGAGAAGCACCGTGCCGGACTCGAGAGAACGGACGGTATGCCACTGGCCGATAGGGATATTGAGAAGATAATTCGGCCCACCCGGAACGAGTTCTATAGACTCGGTGAGATTCCCCATATCGTCATAGAAATCCTCCACAAACCTTCCCCGAAGGCACACTACCGTCTCGGAGCTCGAACGGTGCCGGTGAATCGGCAGCGGACTCCCCGGCTCGATGGCATTGAGCATCCGCTGGGACTGGTCTTCTGTCGAGTTTCTAAGGTCAAAGTTCATTCGAAGCCGAGGCGAGGCCTTCGCCGCAGCCGTCAGTTCATCCAATAAAGCTTGTGTAATCTTCATAATCATTTCCGTTTGCTATTTCACGTAATAGCCACCCGTCTTCTTGCTACCACGACGCTCAATAAGTTTCAGGGCAAGAAGAACGTTTATATGCTTATCTATAGTCCTAAAAGGTTTGCCTAGGCCTTCCGCAATCTTTGTTGTATTATACCCCTCGCGGGTCCGTATAAACTCATAAGTCTCCTTTTGGCTGTCGTTTAATTGACCATTTAATGGTACTTCGCCATACTAAATTACAACCTACTCCCCTCTCGCCGCACTCCGCAGCCCATTGAAGATAATACTAGGAAAGAATCGCAATGAATCCAACGGGAAAATTAATCCGTGACGGCATACATCTCCGATCCTTTGCCAAAGAGAAATCACCTTCCTTACCACATAAGGGTATTTGCTATAATAACTCATATCCCTGTTATGTCCGAAGTTCCCAACGGACATAACAAACTTGCCAATTCGGCCAGCCTTCCTTACCCATTTCCTTGATAACGAATACAATGGCATCACCTCAGCTGGCATTCCCAGCCATTCTACTGCAAATGCAGCAAAAGCCCGCCATTCCGACATCAGACCCATATCACAAAGCCGCTTTTCAAGCAACGCGACATCAAACGTCTCCCTATACGTCCATAGCAACCTGCACCAGTCACAAATCTGCCTCAAGCCTATTCCACCTTTATAGAAATGCTTCAGGAAGTGCGTGAAGATAAAGATAATATCATTGTCCGCTCCTGGCAGCAACACTTCCGTTTCTCCGTCCTTCCATACCCGGACATTGCCATTCTCAAAAGTATCTTTATGAATAGCATCAATCATTTTATCCATCCTTGACGACAGTCCGCAGTGCAGTGTCCCGTGAAGTTCCACAACCCACGGGTCGATAGTCATCCCGTAATGCAGACTTGCCTCTCCTTCCGGCTCAACCGAAACTGCCAATGGCGTCAGATACGCTTTTGCTTTTTCATAGTTCTCAGCATCCAGAAAGAAGTCCACATCCCCACACGACCGCCACAGAGGTCGCTCGTAACATTGCGCAATACCTTGACCCTTCACGAGGAGCGTTTTAATGCCAGCCTCTTGCATCTTGTCCACCAGCACCCCAATGAAGTAATTCATCGCTTGGTTCTGTTGCTCAATTTGTACAGTGCGACCAATAAACTGAAGAACATCTTTCTTCTGTGGCTTCATATCCACCACGTTTTCCAATCCCGCAGCCACAAGCCCAACCACCGACTGCTCCTCGGCCAGGTCCATGACAACCGAGAAGTCAATCTCTCCATACGGCAAAAGCCGGACACTCTTTTCCCAGAGTCCGGCCTTCAACAAATCAAAAAAAACGCGCTCAGTGTTCTCCTTCATTCTATCAAGGTTAAGATTTGCGTTATCGTTCCTTCACTATCGTCCAAAACGTCTTGAAGATAAGCCCTATATCACCCCAGAACGAGTGATTGTCCACATACTCCAGATAGAGCTTAATCTTCTCCTGCATAATTACCTCAATGTAGTATTTCTCGGGGTCTTCTGCCTTCTCCATCAACTCGTTCTCATTGCGGAACTTGATGGAGGCAGGGTCGGTAATGCCTGGACGCACATCCAACACGTGCATCTGCTCGGGTGTCCAGTAGTCCACATAGTGTCGCACTTCCGGCCTCGGGCCGACCAGCGACATATCACCAAGAAACACATTAATCAGCTGCGGCAGCTCATCAAACTTGAACTTACGAATGAAGTACCCACTGCGTGTCACACGAGGGTCGTGTCCGCCAATGGTCACCAGACTACCCTTGTCTGCCCCAACCCGCATCGAACGGAACTTAAAGATACGGAAGTCTTTGTTGTGCAGTCCTACCCGCACCTGACGATAAAACACCGGCCCTTTGCTATCCAGCTTTATCCAGATAGCCAGTATGAGGAAGAGCGGGCTCAAAACTATCAGTCCCAGCCCGCTCGCAACTATATCAAATGCTCTTTTCACGAATTCTTGATGATATCAACGAAATTAGAAATCACATACTCAACATCTTCATCCGAGAGGCAGGTATGCAGCGGCAGCGTAATCTCATTCTCAAACAGATGATAGGCATTCGGATAGTTCGCAATGTCAAAACCAAGCGCCTTATATGCCGTCATCATCGGCAGCGGCTTGTAGTGAACATTGGTAGCGATGCCTCTTTCTGCCATCTGTTCAATCACACGATTTACTTCCTCACGTGTTTTACCAAGCAGACGGACAATGTAGAGGTGATGTGACGAACAATGATCTGCCCCCTTATGATTCAGGTACTTCACTTGATGGTCAGCGTCAAGGTTCGCGTTAAGGTTGTCTATCGCATTATTATAGCGATTGACAATCTCGTACCTCCTTTCCAGAATCTTCGGATACCGCTCAAACTGCACCAGACCCAGCGCAGCCATAATGTCCGTCATATTACACTTGTACCAAGGGCCGATGATATCGTATTCCCATGCTCCGAGTTTTGTCTTTGCCAGTGCATCCTTATTCTGACCGTGCAGGCTGAACAGTTGGGCCAGGCGATACAGCAATTCATTCCAAGTCTCGCCCTCCTTCTTCGGCACTGTCGGAAAATAATCAAGCCCTTCGTTAAGGTTAACGTTATCGTCGCCAAATGGCAGATTCCAGGTCATCGCTCCACCTTCAGCTGTTGTAAAGTTCTTCACAGCGTGAAAGCTGAACGAGCTGAAATCTGCGATAGCCCCAGCCATAACCTTCTGTGGTTTCCGTGCGACATTCCTCCAAGCACCAAACGAGTGTGCACAGTCAGCCGATACTACAATCCTTCCTATCTTCGCTTGCAGTGCGTTCGAAGGCCGAAAGAGAGCCTTCTTCCTTTCCACAATCTCATACACACGGTCATAGTCAGCCACTACGCCACCCAGATCCACTGGCACTATCACTTTTGTCTTCTCCGTGATGGCTTTCTCCAACTGGTCATAGTCCATTTCCACTGAGTCCTTCTGTGAGTCCACCATCACCAGTTTTGCACCCACGTGCGTCACGACCGATGCCGTTGCTGTATAGGTATAGGCAGGCACTATCACCTCATCATCAGACCCGATCCCCAACAGGTGCAGCACCATCTCCATTGCTGCGGTTGCAGAGTTCAGGCAGACCGCTTTCTCTGTTCCAACGTACTCCGAGATTAGTTTTTCCAGTTTCTTCGTTCTCGGTCCTGTAGTGATCCAGCCAGATAAGATAGCTTCACGCACTTCTTTTGCCTCTGCCTCCGTCATATCCGGCGGAGAGAAAGGGATGTTTCTCAATTTCATATTCATTGCTCAACACTATATTGTTTCACATATTTCATTTTCTTATAAGCATTCCCAAACACATTCATCATCACCCAGAACGTAGCAGCAACAGGATTCATCTCCTCTGCTACTCTGAAAAGCGGGTAATGTGCCCATATCCTTTGCCATAGCGGTTTTGGGGTTATTGAATTTGCGCGACGACGATATTTGCCCAGACATTCTTTCAATAGATAACAGTCCGCCTTTCGGATTACCTTCAGCCACATTGCTGTATCATTGTTCTTCTTAATGTCTTTAATTTGGATAAGGCCAATCTTCTCAGCATCATACATCACGGAAAGACACCCCGGCCAGCAGCAGGCAAACATATCAAACTTAGATATATGCCTTTTCCCGCTAACACGGATACCAAGTTCTTTAGACTGCTCATCAATTTCTACATATTCATGATAAGAGAAGGCATAGCCATTCCCAACCATGAACTTTATCTGCTTTTCCAGTTTTGTCGGTTCCCAAAGATCATCGCTGTCAAGGAAAGCGATCCAACGACCTTTGGCATTCTTTAAAGCAACATTTCTGGCTACTGCTGCACCCAAATTGGTGCGATTTTGAAACAACTGAATTCGGGAATCCTCTTGTTTAAATTGTAATACTTCTTCAACTGTGCCATCCGCAGAACAGTCATCTACAATAATCAACTCCCAATTCGGATAAGTCTGCGCCTGAACCGAGCGTATGCTCTCCGCAATAAAACGCCCACATTTATACGAAGGCATTATGATGGAAACCAATTCCGCATTCATTTCTTTTTTACCGGAAAATCTTTGATATCAAACTTACTTCCTAATTCAAGGTTAAACTCTGGGGTATAGAAATCCATAAAACCGCCTTGTGAAGTGAACGTCAACTCACCAAAGTAAACCTTACCTTGAACATTATACAAATCAACTCTTAGCTCTGGAAATCCTTGCGACAGCCTCTCCGCCACCCGTATCATCTCATCAAGGTTTTCCGGTTTGGGCATAACCTCACCACGAATATAATCCGAGTTGAAAACAGAAAACTCAGGATGCGGATTCCAGTCAAGGTCATATGTCATCACGTGGGCACTATTGCCGCCAGCACTACGGTCATTACAAATCCACACATAGTATGCCTTACCATTAAAGCACCATATCTTGTAGTCGGTAAGAGTTATTGTACCAGGATCACAAGGCAATACCTCTTCTGCTATCACACAAGGTCTCATCTCTTTATAATGCGGCTCTGCGTGTAGTGCGCCAATGTTTTTCCGGTGCAACCACACGTCAATCAGCGACAATACCTCTTTTTTCTTTTCTTCAGTCAAATCCGACTTCCTGATAATCTTATTGGTTCCTTTCCCGTCGCCATTGTTCGCCTTAATTATGAAAGTCTCAGGCAAAACATCAAAATCCACATCCTCAACCCTATACCACACAGCATAGAGTTTAACAAGCGTATCGCCTAAGCCTATCTCTTCAACATACTTTCGCACCTCATACTTGTCAGCGAGCCTAGTCCAAGTGGTCGTATCCGAATACAGTTTTGCCCAAAGTATTTTCTCATTCAAGTCCTTTGGGTTCGTCAAGTCCAAAGGTTTTTTGAACACATAACGATACCTTATTTTCAACAATGTTGCCGGACAATGCTTGCCCATAAACTCACACGTCTTTATCAGCGGAGCGAAAAAAAAACGCCCAGACTTACTAAGTGTTGGATGAAACATAAGTTATTGAAAATTACGTTTTACGAAATCAATCAACATAGATGTAGAGTCCGTGATTTTCATCTTGAAAACACTCCTCAAAATCTCTTTCCTATTCGCTTTCCTATATTCATTCAGGGCTCTATGCGCCTTGATAAAATAGTTCTCATCTTCTTCACAAATATCAAGAAGATTGTTCAAATACTCCATCTGGTACTTTTCAGGGACAGAGTCCGCATATGCCGGATAATAGTCCTTTCCAATATGAAGGTATTGATAAGACACATCGCCAGAAGTCAAATCAACATTTACCATCAGAGAAAATTTCGTCGGCTCCCATGGCATATTGAATACGCAGTTCCCTAAAGAATAAAAGATGTATTTACCCTTATACTCTTCAAAACCTTGTATAACGTGAGGGTGCATTCCTATTACAAGATCTGCTCCGCAATCTACCAGAAAATGAGCAAATTGTTTTTGGTCATTATATGGATAGTTGATAAACTCCACGCCCCAATGCACATAAACGATGCGGAAATCACTCTGTTGTGCTTTTAACTCCTTTTTAACCTCTTCATATTCTGGCATAGCCCAGTACAGCGGTGGCTTAGTAAAGTTCTCTGGTCGCTGATTAAATACTGTCACCGATATCTTCTTTCCTTGGTGCTCAAATGTTGAACTCCTTCTTTCCCTGGTCCCTGCGTATTTTACCCCATTCTTTTCGAGATAATCTACCATAGCATGATACGCATCAGCCCCATGTTGCATCACATGATTATTCGCCACCCCGTAAAAATCAAGGTGGCAAATACTCTTACAATCATCAGGGGCAATAACGAACTGTTTGGCCTCTATGCCTACTTTGTTAGACACGTCTGAGCATACGCACTCAAGATTACCTATCCAATAATCAGTAGTACCATCTTCTTTGATATGTTGGAAAGGGTTGGCTCCCTTTTTAATCTTTGATCCTGTTCCAAATCCCACATCAAAAAAACCATCTGCAAAATTGCAGTCGCCAACTATTCTAAGCATGATTCAGCTCTTTATATAAATCGATAGTTACTTTGGCCGATTCCTCCCATGAATAAAGGTTGCGTAAACCTCGAAGCTTTTTCAAAACAGACACTCTATCAATTTCATCATTTATATATGCCATAATTATCCTTGCCAGATCTTTTGGATCCTCGCTTTTAAAGAATAATTTGTCATCCAGGCCATTTAGAGTTTCTTTAAACGTATCCAAATCGGATGTAATAATAAGACGATCTGTTGATAAAGCAAGTAATAGCACTCCGCTCTGAGAAATTCTTCTGTATGGTAACACGATCACGTCAGAACTATCTATTAATCTATATAATTCCCCATCTTCGATAAAATGAGGAATCCATTTTATAAAATGCCCAAACGGTTTTGCTTGCAATTCCTCTAGGTAGTTTTTGTTAATATCTCCACATATCGTAATAGTACACTGATCTCTCATTGCCTCGTCCATATTAGAGAGCGAGTCCACCAAAACGTCGGTTCCTTTATACCAGTTTTGATTTCCATACATAATAATCCTAAGCTTGCTTTTCGTTATAGTAGGCGAAGAGAAGCTGTAGTTCTTAGGGATGAAAATACCGTGATAAATTGTCGTTACTTTATCTCGGCTTAATCCCAAATCATGGATAACATCTTCCTTTGTTTTATGAGTATGGACAACGTAATGATCAAACAGCTTCAAAGCATTCGAAAAAACAGGGTTATAGTTTTCCCTTTCCTGCTCTTTCATGCTGTGAGGGCAAATGTTATGTATTGTGTATATTAGTTTAGTCCGAGGAGACAAGAACCTAAAGGTTTTTATAAAGAAAACATCTATACTTGATCCTTTGACCCCCAATGAGAGGAAAGGGAACCATTGTAAATGAAAAACATTTGGTTTTGAAATGATTACACGCACAAAAATAGTAAGATATGCCATGAATGTATCAAGCGCTTTCAATATTCGAATTGAAGTTTTGGGGCTATTACGATATTTATCTGGCACTAAACTATAAAAACGCTTACTCTGAAAACTATATACCCCACGCGAATTTGACCAGAGTTCAATGTGGTCAGCATTCTTTAACTGCTCATTAATAGCTTCACACAAGGCAACGTCGTAATTGAGTGTACGACCAGTGATATCACATACAACTATATTCATATCTCTTCTTTATGCAAACCAAACTCTACTTCCCAATTTATAATTGAGGTTCTTGTTTCTCTGCCCAATCACTTTTGCCGGGACTCCGGCAACTACTGTGTATGGAGGAACACTTTTAGTTACAACTGATCCACATGCGACCACGCACCCCTCTCCCAGTTCTATACCAGGTAAAACGGTCGCTCTGGATGCAATCCATACATAATCATTTATAACTACAGGAGCCAGCTCTGCCTTAAAATCAGGGCTATTATAGTCATGTTGCTCTGTCCAAATATTCACTTCTTGCGCAATATCTACATTATCACCGATCGTAATTCCACCTCTGCCGTCAAGCACTACTCTCTTGTTGATATTACAATATTTCCCTATCGAAATGCGATATGGACTTCTCAAATCGACATTACGTCTTATAGAGCTTGAGTTGCTAAAGCTGTTCATGACGCATTTACAGACAATTCTCCTTAATGGATGACATGGTATCCACATTATAATCCTCAGAATAAAGTGGAACAAGTCACTAAAGAAATCTTTCATATAAAACAGAATTGGATAAACAGGTTCAAGTATTACAAAAAGGATTTATAATAATCCAAATATTTTTTTGATGTTACACTAATGTCAAAAGGTGCAAAACTTTTAATCGCATTTTCATGAATACTTTTTATTGTATTACTACTTAAACCAAGAAAATGCTTCATAGCTAAATAGTAATCCTCATAACTAGACGATTGAGATAAGATACCATTATAATCATTTTTTATAACATTTACTATCCCGCCTACCGGGGAACAGATAGGAATACACCCCACAGACAATGCCTCCAATAATGTCACCGGCAAACCTTCCCAAATACTTGGCAAGCACATACCGTCACATCTTGACAATAAATCAGGTATATCATTCCGCTCGCCTAAATATAGTATTCGTTCGCACAGATATGGTTCTATCTGCTCATAAATATCTATATCTTGTTTGCTTCCGACAATAAGAAGTTTAACATCATATCCATCTTTCAGCAAGGTGTCAAAAACCTGGCATAATACCACTTGGTTTTTGGCTTTAGTTATTCTTCCTGGATTGACGAACACTCTTGTGCGTGGTGTAATTCTAGAATTATCAATGATGTTTGGTAAATGCGAAAGTATTGGACGGGGGATCCCATTCTCAATCATTTTCCCATTAATGCCATAAACTCTTTTGAATGATTCATCTGAGGCCGGCGAAATTGTAATCGGATGGACATAACCTTTAATGAAAGCCCGCTTTTTAAAAGTAAATATGTAGCGCGACCACGAACCGTTCTCCATTGAGGCATCTGAATGAACGGTATAAAAGAATCTCGTTTTTTTTCGCAAGAATAAAACGCTTAGCAGATAGTAGTAAAAAAAACCATGAACATTGACGACATCATATTCCCCTTCATTTATCAATGCTAGAATCCTGAAAAGTATAATCAAGGAAAAACCTTCTTTTGTTTTCCCTAATGATACCTTTTTGACTCTTGTCTCCAGCTTATTCCAAAAAATATCATTTGGCGTCGGTTCAAACATTGAACACACTGTTACATCTTCAGTCTTTGACATCTGATTGGCAAGTCCACAAATCATTGACTCCACGCCACCACCCTTCATTGCAGGGTGAATATGTAGTATTTTCATCGTCATTATGATTTCCTTATTAGTTCAGTCCCTTTCGTCAAGTTTAACGAAGAATTATTTTCAGATATAAGTCTAGCTGGTACTCCCCCCCACGTCCCAACTTGATCTATATCCTTTACGACCACAGCATTAGCGGCTATCTGAACGTCACTGCAGATGTGTATGCTTCCTATTAATTTTGCGCCACTTCCAATAAAAACGTTATCATCCAATACAGGAGCGTTAGAAGAACCGTTTGTCGCACCAATTGTAACACCTTCGTGTATTCTACAATTATTGCCGATGCGTGCACCTTCTGCGACAACAATAGTTCCGTAATGAACTATCGCCAAACCTGGCCCAAAAACGTTCAATGGAATAGAAAAACCCAATTTGAATTGAAGGTGTTTGTATCTAAAATGCAAAACAATATCTATAATCTTAAACAGGATTTTTTCAAATCGATTACTTGCACCATTTGTATAGAATTCTCTTCGCCTTAATAGTCTCTCAAAGCGCCAAATTTCGTCTTTTAAAAAACGAGGTTTCCTAATGTGATAGCCTAAAGAGAGTCTATCACACTCAAGATAGTATTTTAAATCAGCTTTGGTCTCTATCATATCTTGGTTTTCAATAATAGATTATTATAATATGTATCTGAGTGGGTGGCAACTAAAATATAGAAAGATATTAACCATTGGTCAAGATAAAAAACATAAAAAAACTGGTCAATAATAAAAATGAGGCCAAATGTACCAAAATAAGCAAATACCTTATCTTTGGTAGCTCTAAATCTTTTCCACTGCGCTTTCATAAAACTCATAACAAGAATTAAGAATAGGACCAAACCAACAATTCCGACGTTGGCAAATAACTCTGTGTATGAATTATGAGAAAAACGTTTTGTTCTGGAAAACATATAGAAATTTCCGACTCCTACTCCCAGAGGGAAATGATCCAAACCGACACTGATAGCCTCCTTGGCTAAGGTCGCTCTAGAATCCTCATTAACAGAAATCTCAGATCTCCGAGCGAGATAACTGTCCTCATAAATAGATTCAACCCGCGGTAAAAAAATAGCTAATAGCACTACAAGGAATACTAAAAATAGCATCTTTTGATAACTCCTTGATTGTCTAAAAAACCTTATCCAGAGTAAAAGTGCAAAAAAGGGTATTTGTATTAGTAGCACTTGTCGTGAAGCCGTAGTTAAAGCCGTGAAGATCGTTAAAGGTATCATTGCGAAAAAGATAACATCGAAAGCAATCTTCCAGCCGCGAGACTGAACTATTTGATTACTGATGAAAGCCCCAAAAGTGACAAATGTAGTATAGTAGGCCATCGTATTCGCATTTAATTTAGCATCATTCATTCGTACATCTGTACTAAAATCAGTAACGATCAATAAATTATTAGATGCATAGTTCCACGCACTTATGAGTAGAACAAAATAAACCAAATAAAGACCCACGATTAGATTGTTCCTTTTTGCCTGTACAGAGACCACATAGCTAACAAGAAACGCCCCTAGTATCGCTCGAAGGGTCCTCATCGACACATCAGGATAAGCAGCCCACAACAAACTTATTGTTTCCCATAAATATAAGAGTAGTAGGTACTTTAAATATTTATTAGTAACAATCTCTTTTGATTGAAAGAAACATATGACAAATGCCAAAGGCAAAATAGCATACAATGCATACGAATTCAATCTATCTGCCGCCAAACTCGCAAATGCTGAGAAAAAAAGGCATACTAAGACTAACCAATCAACAATGGATCCTCGTTTATTATTATATATATTTATCTTTGCCATCTTGTGTTAAACATCGAACTCATAGACTTCTTCTCTCTCGATACTATAATCGTAAAGTCTTTTCTTAAAACGAAATAGACACATAAGTTATTCAAGCTAGATACTAGTTTCCCCTCCGAATAACTCTTTTAACAAAACCAGCAACCTCTTGCTTAATAAGCATTAAGAGACGCTTTGAAGGAGATTTGATTCTTAACGATGAATTATCAGAATTCAACTTTATTATCAAACTATTTGCCAACTCGAAATAGATCCTTCTTGTAAAATGATTGATATTGCCCGTAAAATCAGATTGCCCTTTTAAAAAGTCATTTACATCAAGAAATGAAACTCTTTCGTTATTTGAGAATGCCTGTTTAATTAACGTATTGAGTTCCTTATGGTACTCGTGCCTATCATTATATGCCGGTTGATTATTAGATTCATATGCCATCTCACTCCCTAGCGTAAGAATTAACTTTGTCTTTTTGAACATGTGATTATAAATCCATTGTACGTTGTTTAGGACTTCTGCAGGGCTTAATCTTCCAACAAATTCGTATTTATTTTTGAAGCTTTTTAGTGTTTCCAGGCTAAAACTACAACCAGCTACATATAATTCCTTGTTAATAAAACTCGGCCACAAACTCTCATCTAACAGATTATTTGTCCATTCTCCAAAAGCAACAATAAGTCCAGATTCTTTATTCCTATATAATCCAAGGTTAGGATCAGTAAAAAGGCTAAGCACGACATAATTAATATCTTCATCAAAGATTCTAGTTTTGAACATCTCTTTGTCCCCAAAAGGACAAGATGCAATTAGATCTTGTTTTTCTTTATCTGTTAATGTAAAAGACTCTATTATTTGAGTTGTATGATTGAAGCCTTCAACACTATTGCCATTCTCCCCAACGTAAACAAACTCTTGTATTATGTTTTTTGTCTCGTTTATATAAGCAAATAATTGAGACAAGTCACAAGGGCCTTTTAAAACAATCTTTCCAGCGGACAAACTGTCTTTATTAGCTAAGTGATTATATGCCCTCTGATTAATCCAATATGGGTCTGGCTCATAAGGTGACGATGAAACTTCTCCCTGCACTTCAAGAGTAGGTTTTCCAATTTGCTGATACACATATTGCTCAACTCCCATCCCTAGTGTCCGGCAAGAGAATACAAAATGCTTTGCCTCGTCATTCTCTATTGCATAAAAACCGACAACCCCATAATCACCAAAATTGTCTTTCACGGAAGCATAACCACACTTTACATTTGGGTTATTTAATAGGCTTTCCAATTCTTCCTTTTGTAATCTAACTTTTGTAAAATTCAATTGGTTTGACCTGTTAATCAGATCCAGTATTCTCTCTATATGGTTGTTACAATCCGACGCGATTTCAACACAGATATTACTTTCTTTCAAAAACTCTTCGTTGGATGCGAAGTTGGCTTTGAAACTCTGCTTCTTTTCAAGCACTTTATATTGTTTTAGACGCTTATGTCCAACATCCTTTTTATTATCCTTACGAAATGCAGTAATTAGCTTAGGTATCACATCAACATCTTCCACATCTATTTCAGGACAAGTCGCCTTAACTTCCCCTCTGTTTGATGGATTGTCATCAATAAACATCACATTTGGCTGCCGCAAGTTCATTTCTGATACAATTTGCCTCACCCTTTCACCCTTAGGGGACCAGTTAATCGAATTGAAAACAAACAACTCTTTTATTCCTTTCCTAGCCAATTCATCCAACACGAAGTGCTCATCATTTTTCGAACATATTGAATTCATAACTCCACAGTCAACCATATCTTTTATTAGTTGGATGTGCTCATCGGGCATATCAACTGCTCCTTCAGACAATACTCCTTTCCAAAGAGTTTCATCCAAATCCCAAATAACAAGCTTTATTTGATTAATGTCAATCATAATTACCCTTTTGGAGCTCTGCTCCTATAAACATAACATGTTATTAAACAATTAATTATTACTGTTCAAATGATCAGGACAACCAGTCTCGATTGATTTATTAAAAAAATCAACAACAATAAAACTGCTTTCTCTAATCATATGGATACCTGACACTTTAAAAAGAATAGTCCCAAACGATTACTAAAGAAACGCAAAAGTACACGTTCTTTTAACGAACTTGTACCAATACTTATATCTCTTTTTGTGATACCAATGAGACTGCTATATTTATCAAGTTCTTCTTTTGAAACGCTGAATAATCTTGATAATACACCCGCATAAAATACATAACCTAATGTGCACTTTGCCTTTGCAATAGCTTTTTCATAACCCTTTTTATGTGCATTGTCAATTTGTCCAATAATCATATGTAATGCACGTAATGTCGATATGGATTTTTCAAAATTTATAGTATTTGTACAACTTACTTCGTTTGTCTTATCATAGAGATAAAATGTGTCTTGTAGAATGGCGATATCTTTTGCTATTAAAACCAAATGAAGCAGTACAACCCAGTCTTCTCCGTTAATCAAACTTTCGTCAAACCGTATATTGTTTTCAATAAACATCGTCCGTTTATAGATACCTCCACACACGCCCAGAATAGTCTCTCTCGCAACTATTCTATATATGTAGTCATCATGCGATAACTTAGGAAGTATAAAACATTTAAACTGTTGTCCATCATCGGAATAGATATATTTCATCGAGAATCGCACTATGTCTGCACTCTCGAAATAGTCAACACACTTCTCCAAAGTCTCTAGGCTAATAGAATCGTCAGCATCAATAAAGGTTATCCACTCTCCTTTAGATTGGTCTATCCCATAGTTTCTAGCCGAACTAACACCGCCATTCTCTTTGTGAAAAACTCTAATTCGGCTATCGCACTCTGCCCAAGCATCACATAATACCCCACTTCTGTCAGGAGAGCCATCGTCTATAAGAAGTAATTCCCAATCAGAATAAGTCTGATTTAAAATGCTTTCAATACATCTATCTAAACTTTTCTCGACACAATATACCGGGACTATTATGCTTACTTTTGGCATTTCAATTATGTTTAAAAATCAAAAAAAGAATATCAAATCCACACTGAAATATTGAAAAAACCGTTTTTGTAATATCCTCATTGCCTGCCGGATATTTACGAATAAATGTCTCATAAGCTTTAAAGCGAAGAGCAAACTTCACAATAACAACGAAGATAAAAATGACTGCGATAAATCAAACGCTCATCCATCACAGTGCCTCCTTTAACAAACCAACACACCTTGCTCTTTCTTTCTGGCGTATTTCATTCACCCTTACCCAATCAATCTCTTTCTTCCAGTCAAAGGCGTCACTGAGTGCAATCATCCTATCCTCCAGCCCAAATACCTCCAGCAGTGACTCAAAGCGGGCATTGCCCCTTTTGCTGTTACCTAATACCCAAAAAGGTTTGTTGAAGATAATCGAAAACACCGCCCCATGGAACGAGTCCACCACCACCAAATCAGCATCCATAAAGCCACGCAACCAAGACGTCACCGAGGGGAACACACAATCATCAATCCTGTGTTTCACATCCCACTTCGAGCGGTTCTCTGCCTGACATTTGGGCATAATAGTAAAAGGAAGTAAGCCGTTATCTGCTGCCAGCCGTTCGATCAATGTTTCTTTTGCTTTATTGGGATCAAGGATATAATGGAACAATGTACCCATGCTCTCAGGTTCATTCTCAGCCACCACCAATTTTTCATAATCCTCTCTGTTCAATAGCATCGTTGGGTCAAGAACCCAAGTGGCATCTACACCTAAATGCTCCCAGCATAAATCCACGCCACTCTTCTCACGTACAGTTATCAGGTCGAATTGCTTTGCTAGTCTGGCACATTCTTCCGTCAATGAAGGCGAAAACTCCCAAGCTGACGTTCCGAAAGATGCAGCATAGGCTATACGTTTCACTTCTTTTCTGTCAGCAAATCCCAGGAACATAGCGGGCATCATAGTGGAATTATAACTCGGTCTCCATACCTGGTCGCTCCCCACGACGTATGCTCCGTATCTATATTCCGCATCTATGCCATTGAATTCTTCCACCCTACCAACTTGTTTCGGGCATACTGTAATGTATTTCTTCGTGAAGTGATGCGTGTTCCTACCAATCACGGATTCCTCGTTCTCAGTTAACTGATAACGAGGCCTCTCCCTGTCTTTCAGCAATAGGCTCAGCGCCAGCTCTTTCTTTTGCCACAGCCACTCTTTCAGTACTCCTGCCTTCTCAGGGAACCAATCCACCGTCTCCACCTCATGCCCCATCCCCTTCAGCACCTGCTGCAGCGCATAGTTCTGGAGCAGGCCTCCGTAGTTGTTATGCAGTGGTTGTGTAAGAATCCCTATTTTCATATACTTTACTTCTTAAGAATCTTTTTTAAGACACTTACACCTTTATCGCCTATCACAGAATGAATCGCTTGCTTCATTTGCATTGAAGAATCTACTATTAGTTCCTTCATCAATTGCAGA
>JAEEGL016563769.1_pt1 | contig 23571 bp, 20 predicted proteins | sample 9134231 | NCBI WGS metagenome assembly JAEEGL01 (sample SAMN16246548, study PRJNA631951) | gut metagenome | biome: gut microbiome; feature: rumen; material: fiber-attached | host: Bos | place: Iran: Karaj | collected 2018-10
AGGAACTAAAGGAGAAGGTACAGAAGAAGGCAATACACCAGAAGAAGGTGAAGGAACTAAAGGAGAAGGTACAGAAGAAGGCAATACACCAGAAGAAGGTGAAGGAACTAAAGGAGAAGGTACAGAAGAAGGCAATGCACCAGAAGAAGGTGAAGGAACTAAAGGAGAAGGTACAGAAGAAGGCAATGCACCAGAAGATGGTGAAGGAACTAAAGGAGAAAGTACAGAAGAAGGCAATGCACCAGAAGATGGTGAAGGAACTAAAGGAGAAAGTACAGAAGAAGGCAATGCACCAGAAGAAGGTGAAGGAACTAAAGGAGAAAGTACAGAAGAAGGCAATGCACCAGAAGATGGTGCAGAGTCTACCGAAGAAGCTCCTAAAGATGAAGGACCAAGACCAGATGGTGAATATAAAAATGATGATGAATCAGTTACAACAGTAGAATCAAAGCAAGATGAGAATGGTAATACTATTACTAATGAAATAACTAAAGATAAAGATGGAAATGTAATTAAACAAGAAAGAGTAGTAAGAGATTCAGATGGTAATATAGTTTCACAAACAACTAATGAATATATTGGAAATCAACCTGTTTCTAGTACTACTGTTGTACATAATTCTGATGGAACAACAGAAACATCAAGAACTGAATTTGATGGTAATGGTGAAATATCTAAACAAGTTGTTACTACATCAGATGGAACAACAACTACAACATTGTATGATTCATCTGGTTTAGCAACAAGAACAGAAGTTCTATCTGATGGATCAGTAGTAATTACTGATGATGATGGAACCGAAATATATAGATCTTCTACTAGAGATGGTAAGACAGAAGCAGAATTATCATTTAATTCAGTAGATTTTATAAATGCATATGGAAAGATTCTTAAACTATGTAATTCAGCTTCTGAAATTGAAGGATTAAAAACTTCAAGTACAAATAGTTTGAGTGGATTATATCCAACTTCAGAATATGGTAAAGATACTAAAGATGGAATAACATATCCTGATATGCAAAGTTGTGAATCTTGTATGACTCAAGCTGGTGGATGTGCAGCAGCAGGTCAAGATACAAGTATTTCAGGAATTGCATCTACAATGCTAAAAATAATTGAAGCAGTTGTAGAATTTGATGATGCAGCTGCTCAAGCTTGGAGTGATTTCCAAAGAACACAACAAGAAGACTTTGCTGGTGATTTAAGTGATGATGCTGGCTCAACAACAACAAATGCTACAGATCCAGGAGCTGCTGGTACTGAAGAGGCTGGAACAGAAGCAGAAGATCATGAATCAGATGTTCCACCATATAATCCAGGAGGTCCAGGAGGATATGAGCCACCAGGAAGAGAAAATGTAACTGAAGCTAAAACAGAAGCTAAGACTGAAGTAACTTCTGAAGCAGTAGAAGAAATGCTAATGAAACAATTAGAAGCTAAACTAGGTCTTAATTTAGATGAAATGGCAGAAGATGCTAAGCATATAGTTCCTAATGAAAACGGAACAAGTGCTACAATATTATATGATTCAGGAGTAACTCCTGCTCAATTAAGTAATAAAGTAGTTACTATATTAAATTACATCGGAAGAAATTCTGATGATGGAAAGATATATGATGCAGATGGAAATCAAATAACTAAGGTTTCTGCTGATTCAACAAGCTTAACATTCAAATATAAAAAGGATGGAAAAGAAGTATCAGCTACTCTAGATATATTAGGTAATACTAATTATAATGGAGAGTCATATTCAGGAATACAATTAAAAGTAAATTAGTTTAAAAAGGGAAAGATATTTGAAAAAATATCTTTTCCCTTAAATAAAAATATATTTTTTATTTAGGAGAGAAGATATTAAAAAGGATAAATAGGATCATTATAAAGGTGGAATTATTTATGATTAAAATAAAAAAGGAAAATATTAAATTATCAGAAGATTCTGAATCAGGTGGTGGAGGATATACCCCAACTTGCTATACAGAAACTGTAGTTGACCAAGAAGCAACTTCTAAAGCAAGAGAAGAATGTAGACAGGCAGCACAAGATAAGATTGATGAATATACAGTCAAAAAAAATGAATATACTGCTTTGAAAGAAGATATTATTTCAAAAAGAGAAGAAGCAATTAAGTTGGGCCAAGAATTTGCAAAAGGTGAAGCGTTACTTAGAGATGCTCATATTGATGCGTATTTAAGTGGATGTGTAAATTGTATTGATAAATTAGATTCAACGCTTTCAAATATGCTAACTGATTGTGAAACAAAAATAACATATTATGAAACTCAAATTAAAGCAGCTGAAGCTGATAAGGAATATTGCGGAATTGATCAAAGTCTAATTGAATATAAAACGGTGACATATTGTGATTAATATAGTTTTATACGAACCAGAAATACCTGCTAATACAGGAAATATAATGAGAACTTGCGTAGCAACAAATTCTCATTTGCATTTAATAAAACCCTTGGGTTTTAGTTTAGAAGAAAAATATATTAAAAGATGTGGTGTAAATTATATTGATAAATGTGTTTATACTGTTTATGAAAATATAGATGAATTTTTTGAAAAAAATAAAGGAGAATACTATTTCTTAACTAGATATGGTCATAAACCTCATACTAGTTTTGATTATAGTGATGTAGATAAAGATTACTATTTCTTTTTTGGAAAGGAATCAACTGGTATTCCTCCAAAAATATTAAAACCATATATAGATAGATGTATGAGAATGCCTATGACAGATAATGTTAGAGCATTAAATCTATCAAATACAGTTGCTATTATGGTATATGAAGCACTTAGACAACAAAACTATCCAAATCTTTTATTTGATGAACCACATAAAAGTAAAAACTTTATAGAAGAAAGTTAATTGTAAAAATTGTGTATACTTCTATTGTAAAGTTTTTGAAAACAAAGTATAGTATTAATATAAGATAAAGGAGATGGTAGAAGTGATATATCCGTCAATCGATAAACTATTAAATATAGTGGATTCAAAATATAAATTGGTTCACATAGCAGCTGATAGAGCTAAAGTAATGAAAGAACATAAACATTTTCAAATGAGTGAAGAAGAATATGTTTCTAAAAAAGAAATAGGAAGAGCATTAGAAGAGGTTGATAAAGGATTAATTACTATAAAAAGTAATTAATCTTTTTATGTAAAAATAAAAATTAAACATATTGGTTTATTGTAAAATAATGATAATTATGATAAACTTGTATTAATATTGGACACTATATATTATGACAATTATTAGTATAAAAAGGAGAATAAATAATGGAAAAAAAGTTTTTACCAATAGGTAGTGTGGTTTTATTAAAAGATGGGACTAAAAAAGTAATGGTTACTGGATTTTGTCCAATTCCAAGAGGTCAAACAGAAATGTATGACTATGTGGGATGTTTATATCCGGAAGGAGTTATTGAATCTGATAAAAATTTAGTTTTTAATCATGATCAAATAAATGAAATAGTCTTTTCTGGTTATGTAGATGATGAAGAAAAAGCTTTTAAAGTTAAATTAGATGAAGAACTTAAAAAGGATGAAGAAAAATCAGTTGCTGCTCCTACCGTGGAAAATAAAGAAGAAACTAAGGAAACACCTGTTGAAGAGGTAAATGAAGCACCAAGTGTTGAGTCAAACGAAGTACCAAGTGTAGAACCTAGTAATTTTGATGTGCCATCACTTGATTCAATAATAGGAACATCAAATAATGAATCAAATGAGAATATAGAAACATTTTAATTAGATATATTATTAAATAAGTTATACCTATATTAAATAGGAGGCAATATGCTAAAAAAAGAAAAAAGTAACGAATTATTCACTGTTGTAGCACATTCAGGTGGCGGCGGAGGCGGCGGAAGTAGTAGTAGCAGCGGTGGTGGAACCGTTTATTGCACATGGGATTGTAGTGCAAGAAAAGCTGCCAAGGAAGCTTATGATGCTGCAACAACTGCAAGACAAAATGCCGAAACTTTAAGAAGTTCATTACAAACTGAAAAAGAGAATGTAGAATCTTTATTTGGAGGCTATACAGGAATGTATAATGCTCTTATGGGATGCGGATCATCAGTTGCTAACCCAGCAAATATGGGGGTTGATAGTGGCATGGGTTCAATTATTGATTGTTTAAGTAAATATGGAAGTGCAGTTTCAGATGCATATGATGCTGCAGATGCTGAAGTTGAAAGATGTTTAACAGTCGAAGAAGAGGCTAAAAAAACATGGCAAAATACAAAATGTGTAAAAGTTTGTAGTTAAGGAGAAAATTAATAGTGTTACTGAAAAAAAATAGTTTAAATTTTTTCTCAGTTGAAGAAGATGATTTCTCTGAGTTTAATTTAGATAGTGGAAATAACCAAGAAGAAGAGGAAAAATCTAATACAGCTGCTGGATATACAGCATCAACAGGGAACTACGGTTCAGGTGGTTCTTCAGTTGGTGATCTTTTTAGTGGAACAAATTCTCAATCTTCTACTAGTGATGTAAAAACTGAAGAATCAAATTTGAATGATGGAAATATAGGAAACAAAGTTGGTTATCAAGCTGTTGAAAAGCCAGGTTTTTCAGAACAAACTAGATATTATGAAGCACCAGGAAATAAAGCTGGTGATATAAAATTTAAAGGTTCAATTGCAAGTGGACAAGTTGATGCAATTGATATAGAAGAAGGCAGATTTGCTTCAGATGCTAGTTATCAAACTAAAACATTTGGAGCTGGTGAAGGAAATCAAGGTTATAAAGTTCCTCTTGAAGATAGGGTTCCAATTTCTGGTAATGGTGAAGTGGGTAATACTATTAGTAGTGTTGCACAAAGTGAAAATTCAAGTGCTAGTAAACCAAATGTTAGTACAGAACCTGCTACTTCATTAGATGCACCAAGTGCTAATAATGAAGAAGAACATTTTATGGCAGAGGATGTACCTGAAGAAGCCCAGGGAAATAATGAAAGCACTTCTGAAGATGATGGCTTAGGTTATGAGCCATTTGATGATGAAACTCAAGATAGTGGAAGTACACCTGAAGCTGCTAGTTCGCAAAAGAAAAATAGCGGAGGCGGCGGAGGCGGCGGAGGCTATGCTGGACCATTGCAAGCACCACCACCTTCTAATCCTTGGGATACAAGTAATTATGTTTTTGATGAAGCGTCATATAATCCTGATGCAGTAGATTCTGTACCAGCTGAACAACTATATGCGACTTATTCAAATTTTTGTAAATTACAATTTATTTCAGAGGGAACTGTAGGCTCTTTGGGAAAGGTTGTTAATATTGGGCCAAATAGAGTATCCAATGTTAGCACATCAGAGATGTCAAGGACTAAGAGATGCCTTCAAAACATTGGGGATACAATGAATGGCATTTCTGAAAGAATGGGAAATGTTGTTAATCAAACATTTAAGTTCGATAGAGATGCAAAAAGCTTATTCCGTCATGAAGGAATGGATATTCCAGATGATTATGCAGAATTTTTAAAGCAAGATGCACAAAATTATATATTAGGTTTACTTGGAATTGATACTTCTACATTTGCTCAAGACTTAACAGCAGGAGAAGGAGATCCTAGTGCTCCACAAATAGATTGGCGAGGTCTTGCTGAAAGTGATCCGGAAGGATGTGCACAAAAAGCATCAGATATAGCTGCTGAAGCATTAAAAAAGGATCCATCAGATTGGACTGCTGACGATGTAATAGCATTACAAATATATCATGCAGATTTAGTAGATAAAGTTGCAGGTGCAAAAACTGCATATGATGAAGCAGCTATAGCTGATCTATATGGATATGAATCTGCTGATGAATATTCTGATTATGTTCAATTAAGCAATGAAAATAAAAATTTAGAAAAAGTTTTAAAAGCAAATGGCTTAATGGAATATACTGCAGCTGAAAAAGGATGGCAGGATTTAAAGGCAGCCGGTTCAGCATTATGGGGAGAAGTAAAAGATGTTGCAGGTGCAGTTAAAGAAGGTAACTGGGATGAAGTAGTTGATGAAAGCAAAGATCTTTATAGGAAAGCATATGCGACTGGATCAGTACTTAAAGGCGATGTTGTTAGTGGAGTATTAAAATTAGGTGAATGGATTGATGATGGTAGAATACAACTTGTAGGTGCAGTAGCAACTCCATTCACAAAACTTTATGACTGGGCAACGGATAGTGATGCAACTGGTAAGATGTGGAATGGTATATATAGCGAAGTAGCTAGAGATAAAGTTGGAGAGTTAAGAACTGCATTCTATGAAGATACACCTATAGGAAGACAATTAAATGAAGATAGCTTATTAAAATATGATAGTGCGGGGTCTAAATTAATTCAAGATGCTACTATAAAGGCTTCCGAATATGCAGCAGCAGCACTTATAACTGTTGCTACTGGAGGAACAGCAGCACCATTAGTTGCCGCTGGAATAGGATTCCTAGAAGGAATGGGTAAAGAAGGAGAAAAACAATATAATATAACAGATGAAAATGGAAACTACACTAATAGAAATATATATGGATTAGCAAAATCTGTTGAAGGAGGTTTCCATGAAGGAATGAAATGGTATTCTGTTGGACAAGCAACATCAGGTTTAATGGCACTTAAAGGAGGATTACCAAACATTTCAAATTCTATTGAAATTCTTAAAGAAAACGGAAAATATGTAATTAATGCAATTAAAGATCCACAAGTAGCAAAAACAGCTCTTATAAATGCAGCTAAAGCTGTTGTTAAAGATCCACGTTTTTGGGCAAAAGAAGCATTAGTAGGAACGGATGCATTTATAACTAAACTAGAAACTGGAAAAGTAAATTGGAAAACTACTTTAACAGAAGCAGGAGCTATAGTTGTTGGAGAATATGGCAACCATTTATTTCCACAATTAACACAAGCAGAACGACAAGCACAAGCACAAAGAAGTTGGAGGAACAGCGCGAGTGAAGGATTCGTTGTTGGTCCTTGTAAAGATGCAGATGGTATTATTCATAATGGTGAATATGCATATGTTACAGCAGCTGAAAAAGTTAAATATGGTTATTATATAAATAATGAGGCTTGGATGGCTGCTTCTCAAAGATATGGACCAAGTGATATGGCAACTTATGTAGCTTCTGGTGATAGAGCAACAATACTAGCAGCAGCTCATGCTGGCAAACCATTATATCTTTCTACTCCTAACATTACAGGAGATATTAGTAAGATGGAAATAATTGATTATATGTTAGTTAATGGTGCTACTACAGCAACATTAGAGGATGCTGGAAATGGTTTGTGGAAAGTAATTTTTGGAGGTTAATATGTTATTTGATAAAGCAAAAAAAATGTTAGAAGATTATAATTTTGATACTAGAATGATGATGGAAGACGGGGTTTATAAAGAATTTGACAAATATAAAGTTCCTGAATTCATTTGTCGTAAATGGTATGGGGAATTCTTTATAAAAAGCATTGAAGAATTTAAAAGAAAAATTGAAAACGGTGAAATGTGTTATAAAGAAATAAAATTTATATGTTCAAGTCCTAGTAGAATAGATAGGAACTCACTTATAACTTTATATAATGGCATTATTAAAAATGTCGATAAGATTAAACCAATTGATGAAATAGAGTATTATGGTGAAATTATATCAGCATTAAGTGTAGTAACAATAGCTAATAATACAGGACAAGAGAATTTTGAAATAATTGCCAATGGTATAAAAGAAAGATTAGGCCTTTTGCTTCAAAATGATCAAGAATTACAACAAAAATATCAAGTGGTATATGACTATTGTGAAAACATGTGTAATCGAAGAACAAGATAGTAAAGATTTACAAGAAATTGTAAATCTTTTATTTTATTATTAAATATAAAATGATATAATAAATATATGGTGGGAGACTATATTATGAATGAAAAAGAACAAAAACAAAATATAGTTGATAAAATTGATAGTGTTTGTGAAGAATTAGATTCAATTAGATCATTACTTAATAGATGTGATTATGAATTACAATCAAATAAGTTTTGTGGAAAAACATTTGATAGAGGTTCAATAAAAGAGATTAATAATGACATTATGAATATAGTAAATGATTTAGAAATATATCAATCTAAGTTAGAGATAGAATTATCTGAGTTTTAGGAGGAATTATGGACAATTTAGAAATTAATCCATCAGAGTTCTATTATGCACTACGAGATATAAAACTATCAATTGAAGAACTTGATGATGTAAGAGAATTATTAATAAGTATTACTAATATGAATTGTGATATGACATCATATACTACTAAAATAAATAGTGTAAATGATAGATTAAACAAATTATATGAAGAATTAAAAAAGACTTGTTCAGACATAGTTAAAATGGATGCTAGTATAGCTCAATTATTTGATTATTTAAATGTTGATAATAATGATGATTTCAATTTTAACAATAATGATCAAGACAAAAAGGAACAAAAATTAGATGAAGTAAAAGGCAATAACAATGATTTGGGTGCTAAAAGGTCAAAGAATTCATCCAGTATATTAAGGAATGAAGAAAAAGCATTAGATACTTTAAAAGGTGGTAGAAAAGGACTTGGAGGTCATGTAACAAATAAAGCATCTAGCTTGCTATTAAAAGGAGTTAGAAAATGAAAGAAGTAGATATAAAGAATTTAAAAAAATATTTACCAATTGGAACAATTGTTAAATTGAAAACTGGTAAAAGAAAAGTTATGATTACTGGCTTTTGTTTATATGATCACGATGCTGCACATACATTATATGATTATTGTGGATGTGCATATCCAGAGGGAATGTTATCTACTAATGAAGTTAATTTATTTAACCATGGAGATATAGAAAAAGTATTCCACATGGGAGTATCTGATGAAGAAGAAAAGAAATTCAAAGTAAATTTGGGTTCAATGCTTCAAATAATTGAGCATACTGCTGAACCAGTTGAAGAAAACGATGAAGAAGAATATGAAGATGAAGAAATAATTCATGATGATAGTGTAATCGTCGGAATAGATAATTAATAGGAGGGCATATGTTAAAGCATAATGTTTTAAAACATCCGTTTTTTGCTTCTGATAGTGGTAATGAAGTACATATTATGAGCGAATCAGAATGGGATGAGAGGTATAATAAACCAGCACCATATTCTAATGATACACCACCATATTCTTCATATGAAGAATATTTTAATGAAAATTATATTAAAGCAAGAGCTAGTAATTCAACTTTAGTTGTAGGTTCTGGAGGAAGTGGAAGTACTCCAATTTCAACTGATCCAAACTCATATAATTATACTCCTAGTAGTGGAAATGGAAGTAGAAAGCAAGGAGACAATTTGGATTTTACATTAGGTGATACCGTTTTGGCGTGGTCTTATTTAAACAAATCTATGACAACTATTTCTGATCATGTTACGAGTCTTTCAAGCATTCAAAAACTTGATGGTGTAGATTCTGGTGATAAATATGAAGATGCATTAAAATGTGTAACTGGACAAGGTCCATTTAATTCTGGTTTTTATAATGATGTTAAAAACGCATTGGAAAGATCATACAATGTTAGAAATGCTTTACTTAGAGCACAGGGATATAATCCTGCAGCCTTTGATGATTTGCTAAAGGTAGGCGGATACAATTATGATCGTTTAAATGAGGTTCTTTCAGCGGTTGAAAATTATGATGACTTTGGAAATGCATTAGATATAACTGTTGATGGTAAAAGAATGGATATTTCTATAATGAAAATTCTAGGTTCTATTATAAATGGTGGAGCTATTGGTGCAACAACTGGAACCAGCAATTTACCAAGGGTAATGGAAATAATAGATAGTCTTGGAACTACTGGGACAGCTCAAGCTGGTCTTGCAGCCGCCGCTTGTATTTTCTTAACCTATGCTGCTGGATTAGTTTCAGAATCTGATTCTGCTTCAGCTGAGGTATCAGCATATAAACAATCAGCATATGCATTTTTATCAGTACTTGGAATAGAAGGTGTATTGAATGGATCAATTAAAATTGATTCTGATGTACTTCTTAGAAAATTGAATGGTACATATCATGAATTAGAATCTGCCTTTAAACCTGGAGAAGCAGTAAAAGATATTGTTACTCCAGATACATTATTTGGAAATGTAATTGCATTATTTGTTATGAATACTGCAGTTAGTTTTAGTGAAGGTTATAGAGATGGAGGCGTAATTGGGGGATTAGAAGCAATAGATGAAGATAAAGGTCAAAACCTATTACAATCAGAAGCGTGGGCAGTTATTGCTACTTGCTTGTCTCCATTTGTTTCTCCTGTGGTTGCTAACATCTTAGGTTCTCTAGGAGCAACATGCGTAACTATACCTTTTGTGGATGAATATGGAAATGTTGATGATGATGCTTGTAATCTTGCTGCCGGAGTTGCTGGATTTTCTGCAGCAGCAGGAGCTACAGCATATGCTGCTGCAACAGCAGCAGGATTTGCTTGTCCACCAGCTGCACTTGTTATTTTAGGGGCTATGGCATTAGGATATCTTGGCACTGTAGTATGGGATCATTATCAAGATACTCATGCTGATTATAGTCAATATTATATTCCTGAACTTGAGGGTGTTTCATAGAAAAGGAGATTATTATGAAAATAAACATAGATTTATTACCAATTGGGACTATTTGTAAATTAAAAGGCAAACCATTTGAGGTTATGATAGTTGGATTTATGTGTGTTAATGAAAAAGGAAAACCATCGTTATATGCAGGAGTTCCATATCCATTTGGAATGTTAGATTTTAATAGACAAATAGATTTTGATCCAAAAGACATTGAAAGAATAGTCTTTATGGGATATGTTTCAGAAATACACAATGGATTATCTATTGGAATTAATAGAGCATTAAATGGTGAAAAAATAGATGGATTGCCAAGTATGAAAGAGAGGATAAATAATGAATGATTCAGTTAGTTTAGATAATTTACCAGTTGGAAGTATAGTTTTATTAAAAGGATCATCACATAGATTGTTTGTAGCAGGATTCGCACCTGTTTTAAAAAACAAAAACAATAAGATGTATGATTATATAGGATTACCATATCCAGAAGGATTTATAGGTTTTAATAGTTTAATTGTTTTTAACAAGAAAAGAATAGAAAAAGTAGTAATGATAGGCTATTCAGATGAAGAAGATAAAAAATTCAAGAAAGAACTACAAAAAACTATTGAAAAAGTTAAAAATAATGAAGATTTAGACTATATAATGGAAGAAGCTTTTAATAAGTTTAATGGAGATGGAGTATCAAAAAATGAACAACAATGATTTATTACCAATAGGTACAATTTGTAAGGTTAAGGATGATAAAAAAGGATTGTATGCGATTGTTGGATACTCTGTAAGAACAGATAATGACTATTTTGATTATAGTTGTGTTGCATACCCAATTGGAATGTTATCAAAAGAGAATGTTTATCTTTTAAAGAAGGAAAATATTAGTAAAATTGTATTCAAGGGATATGAGAATGAAAAATTCAAACAATATTCTAAAGTATTAGAAGATGTCAATCAAATAGTACAAAATAAAGTAAATAAAGGCCAAAAGATCAGTAATAAAGATACTTTTAATGAAGTGGTTGTAGACTTATTTAAAAAGTATGATATAGAGGTGGAATAATGGATAATAAATTTAAACCAGTTAATAAGGGAGAAAATAAAGAAATGAAAAATGTTGCTACACAGGATTCAAAAGAATTGGAGAGTAAAACACTAGAATTTTCAAAAAGTGAGTTAAAGCAAGTTGTAAAAAATGATCCTAAAAGTGAATATTTAAGAGTTGCTTTAGGTACAGTGTTAGCTACAATAGGATATGGAGTATCATTAGGAGCTGGATTAGGAAACTATCCTTTGATTAGTCAAATGTGGCTAATAGCATGCGCGACTCTTACTTTAAGAACTGCTAAAAATATAAGGGTTTATTCCGAATTTAGGAAGTATAAAAAGAAACATAAAGGTGAAGTAATAGACTTTTATGACTTTGTAAGAGAGAAAAATAGGCAAACTGATGAATATAATAAAGCACAGGCAAAACAATGGAATAATTTTAAAAAGAGTATTGGAAAAAGGAGATAAGGGATGATAGAAGAAGGACAATTTATTGTAAAAAATGGTATAGAGTATTGTTTATTAAGCAAAATTAAATTTGAAGGAACAAAATATTATCTTTTTTCAGCAGAAAAAAACAATAATTTAGACTTTACTTTCTATACTCTAAAAGAATTTAATCCTGATGAGGGAGTTAAATTTGAGGAAGTTGAAGATCCTCGTATTTTGTCTGAATTATTTAGCATTGTTGAAGAGAAAATTAAATACTAGTACGAACTAGTATTTTTTTTTGATTTGTGCTATAATTTAAAAAGCATTTGAACTTTTATATTTTTGAGGAGATGAATTTATGGCAAATATTAAAATAATGAGTTTAGGTGGGCTTAATGAGAATGGTAAAAATATATATACAGTAAGTATTAATGGTAAAATACTTATCTTTGATTGTGGAATAAAATATGCACCTGATAAGATGTATGGTGTTGATTATGTAATTCCTGATTTTAATTATTTATTAGAAAATAAAGATAAAATATTAGGTTTATTTTTAACACACCCTCATTTTGAAAATATGGGTGCTTTAACAGATTTAATAAAAGTTATTCCTAATTTAAAAGTATATGCATCTAAATTTACTAGTAGAATTATTGAATATACTTGTAGTGAAGAGAATGTTGAAATTAAGAATTTAATTACAATATTACCTCATAGAAAAATAGATTTTAAAGAATTTAGTGTATTTCCATTTAGTGTAACTCATAGTTGTCCTGAGTCATTTGGATATGCTATTAATACTGAAGATGGAGCTATTATTTATATGAGTGATTTCATAGTTGATTCTACTATGAATGGTAATTATGATATGGATATTGGTAAACTTGCTTATATTGGTAAACAAGGAGTTTTATGTTTAATGGCAGAAAGTTTATTTTCTGAAAAGAAGGGATTTACTAGTCCTTATCATAAATTAGAAGGTTTCTTTAAGAAAGTTATTGATAGAAATAAGGGAAGAATTATATTTAGTATGCTTCCATTACATATATATACTATTCAAGAAATATTTAATGCTCTTGAAGGTAAAAATAGAAAAGTAGTTATTATGGGTAAGGAATTACATTCTATAGTAAATATATGTGTTAAACATGGATATTTAAATATAAATGAAGAATTACTTGGTAACTTAACAGATCTTAAAAAAGAGAATACTGTAATATTAATTGGTAATGATAGAGAAAGTCCTTATGCTAATATTAATAGACTAATTAATAATAGAGATAAGTTTATTACTCTTGAAAAAACAGATACTATATGTTTTGCTGAGCCAAGCTATGATGCTTATGAAAAATTATTAGTTAAAATAATGAATGAACTTGCTATATTAGATGTTAATATTGAAACTATACCAAAAGGTAATAGAGTTAGATATCATGCTAGTAGTGAGGATTTAATGCTTATTATTAAATTATTTAATCCTAAGTATTATATGCCTATTAAAGGTGAATATAGATATCAAGTAGTAAATGCTTCTTTAGCTGAAAGAATAGGAATACCAAAAGATAGAATATTACTTAAAGAAAATGGAAGTATTGTTGAATTTGAAAATGGTGAATATAAAGATAATTTTGATAAATATTTTGTTGATGATATTTTAATAGATGGTAAATCTAGTGAAGATGTAGGTGAATTAGTACTTAAAGATAGAGAAATGTTAAGTTCAAATGGATTAGTACTTATAAGCGCTACATTAAATAAATCAACTAAGGAATTAATAATTGGACCTGAAGTTATGACTAGAGGATTTTTATATGATAAAGATAGTACTGAAATAATTGATGAAATTAAAAATATAAGTGTTCAAACTATAGAAGAAAATGTGTATAATAAATATGCAGATTACACTAAAATAAGAAATGATATAAGAGAGAGAATTAGTGCATATTTGTATAAAGAAACAAAATGTAAGCCAGTTATTTTAACTGTTATACAAGAAGTGGAGGAATAAAATGATATATTTAGATTATAGTGCTACTACACCTGTAGATGAGAGGGTTTTAGATTCATATTGTAAGACAACTAGAGAATACATAGGAAATGCTAACTCTATGCATACTTTAGGTGTTAAATCAAAAGAATTATGGTTGCAAGCAACTAATCAAATAGCAACAATTCTAGGAATTAGTCCAAAAGAACTAATATTTACTAGTGGAGCTAGTGAATCTAATGCTACTGCTATTAAAGGAGTTGCATATAAATATAAAAATAGAGGTAAACATATTATTACTTCAAAATTAGAACATAAAAGTATTTTAGAAACTATGGGATTTCTATCTAACGAAGGATATGAAGTTGATTTTGTTGATCTTGATAAGAATGGACAAATAGATTTAAAGAGTTTAAAGAAACTTATTAGAAAGGATACTATTCTTGTAAGTATATGTGCTGTTAATTCTGAAACAGGATTTAGACAACCATTAAAAGAAATAGGTAAAATAGTAAAAGAAAAGAATAAAAACACTATATTCCATAGTGATCTTACTCAAGCATTAGGTAAGATGAAATTTGATTTAAATGATATGGATTTAGCATCATTTTCTAGTCATAAGATATATGCACCTAAGGGATGTGGAATTTTATTTAAAAAGAAAGATGTTAATATAGATACATTAATTTATGGTACAACAGCTAATTGTCCTTTTAGAGGAGGAACACCTGCTTTACCACTTGTAGTAGCTTTTGCTAAAGCAATAAGATTGATGTATGAAAACTTAGATGAAAAGATTGAACATTGTGAAAAATTAAAAGCTAAATTAATTAAAGGATTAGAAAAATATCCAATACAAATTAATTCTAATGAATTATGTGTACCTCAAATATTTAATTTTAGTTTATTAGAAATTAAATCAGAAACTTTCTTACATGCTCTTGAAAAATATGAAGTATATGTTTCAACAACAACAGCATGTTCAAGTGGAAGTGAAAGTGTCGCTCTAGCTAGTTTATCACATGGAGATAAGAGAGTATCAACAACATCTATTAGAGTTAGTTTATCTCATTTAACAACAGATGAGGAAATAGATGAATTCTTAAAAATATTTGATAAAGTTTGGAATGAATTATTATTAAAATGAAAAAAGTAATACTTATAAAATATGGAGAATTAACTACTAAAAAAGATAACAGAAATTATTTCATTAAAATATTAAAAAGAAATATATTTGAAAAGTTATCTTCTTTTGATTTTGAAATAAAAGAAGATTATTATAGAATGTTCATTTATGCAAAAGAAGAAGATATAGATAAGATGATTGATATCTTAAAAGATATATTTGGTATTCATGGTATAGTTATTGCATATATGAGTGAAGATACTTCTCTTGATAATATTAAAGATATTAGTTTAGATCTAATGAAAGATAAAAATATTAGTACTTTTAAAGTAGAAACTAATAGAAGTAATAAGAGTTATCCTATTAAATCAATGGATGTTAGTGCTAAAGTTGGTGCTCATATTTTAAGAAATACTAATTTTAAAGTAGATGTTCATAATCCAGATATATATTTATATATAGAAATTAGAAATGATGCTGTATATATTTATAATGAAACAATTCCAGGAAGTGGAGGATATCCAGTTAGTGCTCTTGGTAGAGGATTACTTATGCTAAGCGGTGGAATTGATTCTCCTGTTGCAGGATATCAAATTATAAAAAGAGGTGTAGAACTATATTATATTTATTTTGAGAGCAGACCTCATACTAGTATAGAAGCAAGAAATAAAGTTATTTCTTTAGCTAGAAAACTAGAAAGATATAATTCTCATGGTAAATTATTTGTAGTTAATTTTACTAAAATACAAGAAACAATATATAAGAATTTAGATACTGATTATTTAATTACTATTATGAGAAGAATGATGTATAGAATAGCTGAAAAAATAGCTAAAAGAAATAAATGTCTTTCTATAGTAAATGGTGAAAGTGTAGGACAAGTAGCTAGTCAAACATTAAGTAGTATGATAGCAGTTAATGATGTAACTAATTATCCAATATTAAGACCATTATGTTCTTTTGATAAATTAGATATTATTGAAATATCTAAAAAGATAGATACATTTGATATATCAATTCTTCCATATGAAGATTGTTGTACTGTTTTTGTACCAAAACATCCAGTAATTAATCCTAATTTAAAATATATTTATGAAGAAGAATCTAAAATTGATTTTGAACCATTATTAAAAGAAGCTATTGATAATATTGAAATAGTAGATTTAGAAGAAAAAACAAGTGATTTATTATAATAAAAGTATTAGATATTCTAATACTTTTATTGTTGAAAAAAAATCTAAAATAATATACAATATTATATATAATAATAGGTGAGTCATATGAAGAAAAAGGGCTTTACATTAGTTGAAATTATGGCTGTAGTAGCAATACTTGGAATACTTGTTCTTTTGGTTGCTCCAAGAGTAATAAACTACTATAGAGATTCTAAAAAATTAGCATTTATTAATGAAGCAAAAACTGTTTATTCAAAAGCAACAGATTATTTTGTTACGGAAAAAACTAAAGGTCATAAAGTAAATTATATAACTAATATAAAAGATAAAGAAGAAAATGTATTAGCACTTCAAAATGAAAAGAATTTAGAATATGAAGTTAAACTAAGTACTAAAGGTAAAGTAGTAGCTTTTAAACTTACTAATAATGAATTTTGTATAGTAGGATCTGATAATTTCTTAGATGATTATACAAAAGAAGATGTAATAGAATTAGAAAAAGACGATGATAATTTATGTTTTTTACCATCTGTAGATGTTGCTATTGCTGATACAGATTATTCTATTAACTATAGTTTATCAGGTGGAACACTAGGTGAATTTCAACCAAGAAGAGCTGGTTCTGGTGAGGAAATAATAATATCTAATCCTACAAAACAATCAAGATTGCATTTTGTTCAGGATGATGATGATGAAGAAATAATAGTAACTTTTGATTTTAAAGGATGGAAATCAACAGATGTTAATACTTCAAAAGCAAAATATGGTGAAGAAGGTAGTGTAACTAATAATTGGGATAGTACAGATAAACTTATTGAACCTAAATATACTTATTTTAAAGATTTAGGTAATACTGAAACTCAAAAAGTTACAATGGAAGCTAATTGGAATGCAAAAATTGTTAGAGTTCCTTCATTTAAAGAGGCTCCACACACATATATTGAAGGTGATGGAGCTTGTGTATGGGCAAGTGGGAATATAGAAGTTGCTCCAGGAGATACAATTACTATAACAGAAGAGATGGATGATGAAATTACTTTTAAACCAGAATGTAAAAGTGAGCCAGATAATCCACCTATAATATTACCATCTACTTTAGTATGTGGTGTTGAATTTAAATATACAGGAAGTTTTACTTATAAAGATGGCATTGGTGCAGAAAAACATAAAAATAATTCAACAGTTAAAATTAATAATTGTAATTGGTATATAAGATTTACTTCAAATGGAACATTTACTCTTTTAAATAAGGAACAAGACACTAATTTTGATATACAATCAGTTGGTGGCGGTGGTGGCGGTGTTAATAACTGCTCAAAAGGTGAATTAATCAACCCCGGTGGAGGAGGTGGTGGCGGTGGTTACACTAAAACCGTTACTAATTATGATATACAACCCGGTTCAAGCTTTGATGTAGTAATTGGAATGGGTGGAAATGCTGGAAAAGCAGGCCAAGAATCATATTTTGTACAAAATGGAAAAAATAAGAGTCAAGCTATAACTCTTGCTTCAGGAGGAAACCCAGCTAAAGGTTCTACTGGTGGAAATGGTGGAACTGGAGGTTCTGGAGGTTCACTTGGAGCAGGTGGTTTATTTCCTTGTAATGTTATGAATGGTTACCATGATTGCTCAAAAGGTGAAACAAAGGGTGATAACGGACATTCAGGTTGTGAAAACTCAGGACAAGGTGGTTCACCAGGAAAGCCTGGATATGGACAAAAGAGTAAGACAGGACCAAATGGAGAATCTGGAACAACTGGAGACTTTGGCGATAATGCTGCACCATACTTTGGAGATGGTGGAGCAGGAGGCTCACAATTCACATCATTCTATGCACCTAATGAAGAAAGTGGTGAATGGAACTGTCAATATGATGGTGGTGTAGGTTGTAGATCACCATATGGTGGTGGCGGAACCGATGATTTAACAAAAACAATCTATAAAAATGGTATAGCTAATACTGGAGGTGGGGGAGCAGGATCTTGTTTCTCATCTGCAGGAAAAGGTGGTTCTGGTGTAGTTAGTTTAAGAACAAACAAAGCTACAAAGATTAAATCAAGTAATGATTATCATCAATGGGTATATGGTAAAAAATCAACTACTTTAATTTGTCAATATTATGGGTCAAATGCTTCAAATCTATATTATTTATTTAGTTATTCTAGTGGTCCAAATACTGAACCAACTACATGGAATGCGAAGGATTTAAAAACAGATAATACTTTAATAATTGGACCAAAAGCATACTCAGGAGATAGATATTATTTTTGTAGAGTTTATAAGAAGGTTGGGTCACAATATGAACTTGTTTCATATAGTATAGATGGTTATAAAGTAGAAATTGATAATGTTAAACTTACATTTAATAGAGTTAAATCTGGTGTAACTATAAATGGAGAAACAAAATTTGTAGCTTATTCTAGAATGGGTTCTGATAAATTATATGAAAAAGAAACATCAGAGAGAGTAATAAACTATCCATCTATTTCATATAAAGGTTATGAATTAGAAGGTTGGTATAATAAATCTAGTGGTGGTTCTAAAGTTATTAATGGAGATAATACATTATCAAGATCAATAGTTAGCGGATATACAGTACTTGTTAATAATAAACCTGTATGGGATGCAACATCTGCAAAGAATTTGTATGGTCGTTATGTACTTAAAGATTATAAAATTACTTATAATTTAGATGGTGGAAGATTTACTTCTTCTGCATTAACAAGTTATAACATAAATACTGCATCATATACATTATTAACTCCAGTTAAAGAAGGATATACATTCCTTGGATGGACTGGTACTGATATAAATGGTATGTTAACAAAAGTAATTATTAAGAAAGGTTCTATTAATGATAGAACATATACAGCTCATTGGTCTGAAGATAAATATAATATTGCTCTTAAGAAAGAAGCAAATCATAAATTAGAAATCATTGAAGATGTAGGATTTGATAGAACTGTAACATTTGATCCTCTTAATATTACTGGTAAAACATTTGTAGGATGGACTTCTCCAAGAGGACTAGCTACAACTACAGCACAACATGGTAGAGAAGTTAATAGTAATATTGTATGGGATAACTGGGTTAAAGGTACTGTTAGTGTTAGAGATAATAAATTTAGAAGACTAGGTGCTGTTAATTCAAGTGTTGATATTTTAGGTAATTATGTTGATTCATCAGAAGTTGAATATTTGATATCATATAATCTTGATGGAGCAAATAGTATTACTTCAGCACCATCTTATGGAAAGAATGATACTGCAATAAATATTTCTAATCCATCTAAGACAGGTTATGATTTTGCTGGTTGGACATCAACTACTTTAAATACAGAAACTGCTAAATCAGGTACCGCTAAAACTAAAGTAACAAATGCTTGGAGTGGTACAGCAAATAAACATGAGTTTTATAAAAATTTAAATACCGGAGGACAAGAAGTTATATTAAATGCAACATTTAATCCTCATAAATATAATATTGTATTTAATACTACTGTTAAGAGTGGTACAAGTGCAATTGCATTAGATCCATCAATTAGTGGTGGAAAAATAACAAATGTTGTTTATGATCAAACAGTTACTATAAGAAAACCAATTAGAGTTGGATATACTTTCTTAGGATGGACTGCTTCAGATAATTTCAATAGTACTACTGCTAGATATGGAAATACTGAGGAAGCTAATACTAGATGGTATGATAAGACTACTAAGGTAACAGATGTATACTTTAAGAACTTATCTCCTAAAAATAATGTTAATGTTAAACTAATACCTAATTGGAAAACAAATGGATATAATATTTCATATGATTTCTTAGCAGGTGAAGATACAAATGATCCTGATGTAAAAGAGAACAACTTTAAAGTTTCAATTACTGGATTGGTTGAGTATTCATTATATGATAAAGAATTAACTGTTAATACCCCAACTAGAGATGGATATACATTCTTAGGATGGACTATTAAGAATATTAATAAAGATACTGCTCTTTATTATAATAGTAGTAAAAAATGGGTTAAATTTACTTCTGATGAGCCATCTAATATTACTCTTAAAAAATTTAAGAATTTAAATCCAGATGATGAAGCAAATGTTATTTTTGAAGCACATTGGAAGAAAAATAAATATAGTATTACATATGAATTAAATTCTGGTAAATTTGGAGAAACTCATGCAGATACAGCGGATTATGATACTTTAGTAACAATTTCTAATCCAACTAGAGACCAATTTGTTTTCCTTGGATGGACAGCTCCATCAGGATTAGTTACATCAACAGCTATTCATAAGAATTCGGCTGAATCTGATGGTGAATTGTGGAATAATAAGAATACAAAAGTAATGCATAAATATTTTAGAAATTTAACAACAGTAAATAATGGAACAGTTAAATTATCTGCTAATTGGATGGGAGTTAAATATGTAATTAATTATGAATTAAATGGTGGAGCATTTAAGAATACAATTGATAATACATATGAAGTAGGAAAAACTAAGACATTGCCTGTAGCTGCAGATGTAGAAAGAGTTGGATATACTTTTGCAGGATGGTATAAAGATGAATCTCTTAGTGGAAGTGCTATAACTTCAATATCTAGTAATACTCATGGACACCAAACAGTATATGCTAAGTGGACACCAATTAATTATAAAGTTACATTTAATTATAATGGTGGAACAGCAACTACTAGTGGTATGACTGGTACTAAGACATTTGCATATGGACAAGTTATAAATGTTGAAAATCCAACTAAGAAGAATAATATATTTATAGGATGGCAAGCAAGTAATATATCTGTTGATAATGCTTCTTATGGTAGTGCTGCTGATAGTGTAGATACAATTTGGGATAGTGTTGAAACATATTCAACAGCTAATTACTTTAAGAATTTATCTGTTATAAAAGATAGAACAGTTACATTAAGAGCAATGTGGGTAGCTTCAGGTAATCAATATGCTATTAAGTATAAATCTGGAACTGCTACAGTTACAAAAGTATATAAAACATCTGATACTGTTGATAAAAATAAATTATTAAGAACTGGTTATACACTTACTTCTATAACAGCTAAAAATGGAGTTAGTAGTAATGCTAAAACTGGTACTTCTACTAGCAATATGAGTTCATGGAATGGTTCTACTACAACAAATAGATACTTTAAGAATATTGGTGATGCTAATAGTGTTAAAGAATTAGATGTAGTATGGACACCAAATACTTATACAATTGCATATTCTTTAGCTGGTGGAACAAGTGGAGAGTTTGCTCCAACGTCAGCAACATATGATGAAGTTGTAGAAATATCTTATCCAGTTAAAGCAGGATATACATTTGCAGGATGGACAGCTGCTGGAACAACAGTAGCAACTGCTAAATATGGTAAAACAGAAGATAAAGTAACAACATTATGGTCCAATAGAGCAACAAAAGTTACGGATACATATTTTAAGAATTTAATAACAACAACTGGTAAGGTAACTTTAACAGCAAATTGGTCTAAGATTACATATGATATTATATATATGCATAATTATGATAATATAGATACTAGAGATACATATAATATAGAAGGTGGAAAAACATTATTAAAACCTACAAGAACTGGATATACATTTGCAGGATGGTATACAAATGAAGATCTTAGTGGTAATGCTGTAACTTCGATTACAAAAGGTTCTTATGGTAATAAGGTATTCTATGCTAAATGGACTCCAGTAACATATAAATTCTCATATACTAAAAATGATGGGGTTAGTGATACTGATTTACCAGCAAGTGCTGAATATGATAAAGATGTAGAAATACCTAATCTTAAGAAGACTGGTAGTACATTTGAAGGATGGACTGCAAATAGTAATTTAAATACTGCTACAGCTATGCATGGTAGTGTTGCACCAGCTGCAATACCATGGACTAATGCAAATACAGCAGTAACAGATACTATATTTAGAAATCTATCTGGTGGAAAAGCAATTACATTAGCAGCAAAATTTAGAGTTCATTCTTATTCAATCACTTATGATTTAGATGGAGGATCAATAGCAACAAATGGTAATCAGCCAAGTAGTGTTCCATTTGATAAGGCTTTCAATGTTACAAATCCAACAAGAAACGGATATACATTTGTAGGATGGACTGCATCAGGAGACTTTAATAAAGAAGCCAAATATGGAAATGATAAATTAAAGAATACTTGGTCTGATCCAGATACAATAGTAAATAATGGTACTTCTAATGTATACTTCAAAGGTTTAAGTGCAGCTGATGATGGTGAAATTACATTAATAGCTAATTGGGAACCAAAGAATTATACATTAACATTTAGTCCTACATATGATAATAATATTAGTTCAAGTTTAGTTACTAATAGGGGTACAACATCAATAACAATTACATATGATGTTGAGTATCCAAATATCGTACCTCCAACTATAAATTCAGAAACTGTAACATTCTTAGGATATTTCACAGGAAAGAATGCTGCAGGGGATAGATGTTATGATAGTACAGGTACAGCAACTAATAATTGTGATATTAGTAAGAATTCAACTTTATATGCTATGTATGATAAATAATTAAGCAAGACATAATTTTATGTCTTGTTTTTTTATATTTAATTCACTTTTTTAATATATTTTGTTATAATAAAATCGAAATTATTTTGAAGGAGAAAAAATATGAAATTTTTATGTGTTAATGCAGGTAGTAGTTCTTTAAAATTTCAATTATTTGAAATGCCTGAAGAAAAAGTTATTATAAGTGGTTATATTGAAAAAATAGGTTTAGAAGATAGCTTCTGGACTACTAAAGTTAATGGAGAAAAAATTAAAGGAGCTAAATATCTAAAAGATCATAATGATGCTGTTCAAGTATTAATAGATGAGTTAATTGAACATAAAGCAGTTGAATCATTAGATGAAATTAAAGGTGTAGGACATAGAGTTGTTCATGGTGCTGAAAAATATAAAGATTCAGTTCTAATTACAGATGAAGTTATTCAAGATATAGTTGATATGACTAAGTTTGCAACATTACATCATCCAGGAAATTTAGCTGGTATTAAAGCTTTAAAAGAAGTGTTACCTAATGTTCCTATGGTAGCAGTTTATGATACAGCTTTTCATCAAACTATGCCTAAAGAAAATTATATTTATCCAGTACCTTATGAATGGTATTTAAAATATGGAGTTAGAAAATATGGATTCCATGGTACTAGTCATA
>JAEEGL012036857.1_pt1 | contig 23570 bp, 23 predicted proteins | sample 9134231 | NCBI WGS metagenome assembly JAEEGL01 (sample SAMN16246548, study PRJNA631951) | gut metagenome | biome: gut microbiome; feature: rumen; material: fiber-attached | host: Bos | place: Iran: Karaj | collected 2018-10
GATATCGTTTATTCTCTCGGACCGATTTTTGTCCATTTGGAAACAACACACCGCTGATCCAGTTCCGATCCTGCTGTGACCACTGTTCCGTCATTCTTTAATCCGATTGAGTGCGTATTCGCAGCAACAGCAACGATATCATTCCAGCCGGCAACATCGGGCTGACCTGATCTGTCATCTCCCTTCACGACCAGCCTGCCGTCAGCCTGTATGCCGATCGTATGAAAGCTTCCGACTGCGATACTGACAATATCTGACCAGTCAGAAAGATCACACTCACCATATTTATTATTGCCGCATGCAACAACCGTGCCGTCTGTTTTTAATCCAACTGTATTCCAGTCCCCGACATAAATTGCTGCGATGTCGGTCCAGTCGGAGACATTGCACTGACCGTCTTGATTATTTCCTGCTGCTACAACTGTTCCGTCTGCCTTTAAGCCGACCGAGTGGCAGTTTCCGGCGCCGACAGCAACAATATCAGTCCAGTCGGAGAGATTGCACTCACCGCATGAATCACTCCCGGCGGTAATTACGGTGCCGTCAGCCTTTAAACCAATCGTGTGAAAACCGCCGGCTGCGATTGCAGTAATATCCGTCCAGCCGCTGGTATCAAGCCGATCGGATGTCAGATGGCCTGTTGAAAGTACGGTGCCGTCAGCCTTCAGACCGACCGTGTGAAAATCGCCGGCAGCTACAGCGACGATATCCGTCCACTCGTAAACATCACATTGTCCGTATTCGTTTTGTCCAACTGCAACGACAGTTCCGTCTGTTTTTAATCCCACTGTAGTGGTCATTCCACCGGCAATCGTTGATTCATATTTCTGTGCTGTGCTCCGATCCAGCCTGGTTTTCGAGTGTTTTTCCTGGCCGCCGCAAGCAGCAAGCGAGCATCCGAGAAATGAGATCATTATTAGCGATATAAGTCTATTCTTTTTCATAACTAATGTCAGGCTCTTTCTTTTCATAATTTGGTTTCATTATACCATATTATACGGAAAAGTACAATGGGAGAGGGTGGAAAAATCTATCGGAAAACTGCCTGGGCGCAAAATCGGAGGGCGGCACTGCCGCCTTATACCACATTCTGCCTAAAAAAGTAATCTAGTCCGGGGCGTTTTTTGACTTGCACACATTCCTATCACACGTCGTGTGATTTTGCAAGCAGTCCTTGAAAAGGGCACCCTCCGTTTTCCGCCTAAGATCAGGCATTCCGCACTCTATAAACCTGAAAAATCCCGTGTGATTTCGTGTGATTTTGGCGGAAATCGGGGGTAAAATAGGGAATTTGGGGTGCAAAACCAGCATTTTCAACGCATTTCAGCATATAAGAAAAACGTCGTAGATACGAGATTTTCACGTATCTACGACGTTTCTGCTATGGCAGGGGCAGAAGGAATCGAACCCTCGGCACACGGATTTGGAGTCCGTTGCTCTACCAGCTGAGCTATACCCCTATGACCTGTGACTAAATTATTATATCACAAACCGGCGCATTTGTCAAGAGCATAATCGAAAAAATTATGTGGCAGCGTCCTGCGATGTATCATGAACAGATGTCCGCATAAAGCCCGCTGCATCCGGATTCCGTTTTTGCCTTGCATTTTCGGTGCTGCTGTGTTATAATAACAGTGATAATACGTCAAAAAAGGAGCGGTGACATTGAAGCAGAAAAATCTTTTTCGCGCCACGTTGTTTTTCACATCCGGCATCTGTGCCGTGTTCTGTCTGACGGCAGGTGCATCCGCAGCGGAGCCGGACGGCAGCTGGCAGCAAAACGGCGACCGCCGCAGCTATGTCTGTGCGGATGAAAGCGCCGCGGTCGGGACCGTCTCGATTGACGGCACAGACTACCTGTTCGCACCGAACGGCATCCAGCAGGTCGGCTGGCAGACTGTCCGCGAGCAGCGCCGCTACTACGATCCTGCAACCGGCGAACCGGTCACAGGCTGGCTGCACTGGCGCGGCGCCGATTACTATATCTCACCGGAATCCGGCAAGCTGACGGGTATCTTTTCGGTTGATGATGCAACGTATCTTACAGACGAGTGTGGTGTTTTGCAAAAAAATGCATGGTGCACACTCGGCGATGCATGGTATTACGGCGACGCAGACGGCAAACCGGTTTCCGGCGAGACGGTCATAGACGGCGCACCCTATCTGTTTTCGGCAGAGCACAGGCTGCTGACCGGCTGGCAAACGCCTTCCGACGGCATACTCCGGCGATATGATTCCGAGCCGGACGGCACGCCTTCGGTACAGACGGGCTGGTTTGATGCGGACGGACACCGCTTTTATGCTGAGGCAGAAACCGGCTTGCTGCACGGTTTACAGACGATTGATGCACAGACATATCTCTTTGATGACAGCGGCATCATGCAGACCGGATTCTGTCCGCTTGACGGCAAAACAATGTATTTTGCACCGGACGGAGCCATGCAAAAGGGCTGGATTACACTGGATGATCGGACCTATTATGCGGATGCGGACGGCGGCATTCTGACCGGCTTTCAGACGATCACGGATACGCTCTATGATTTCGATGAAACCGGCGCGATGCTGACGGGCTGGCAGACCGCTGACAATCAAAAATATTATTTTGATGCGCAGAAGGGGGCACTGCACGGCTTGCAGCAAATCGGTGCGGCGCAGTATTACTTTGATGCGACTGGCATCATGCAGACCGGCAGCGTGGATGCAGGCGGCGTATATTATTATCTTGACACCGACGGAAAACGCATCGACGGTTTCCATACATCCGAAGCAGGCAGAACCTATATCTCGCCGCTGACCGGCACAGCCGTGACCGGCTGGCAGACGATAGATTCGGCGCAGTATTATTTTGATGCAGACGGCATTGCAGCGACCGGTACGATCACGCTGGACGGTCAGAATTACCGCTTTGCAGATGACGGCGCGTATCATCCGGTGAAAATCTGTCTCGATGCGGGACATTATGCAAAATACAACCGCAGTCCGGTCAATCCGACCTATTATGAATCCGATTTCAACTGGAAGATGCATCTGTATCTCAAGGAGGAGCTCGAAAAATACAATATCACGGTCATTACGACGCGCGAGGACAAGAAGACAGACCTGCCGCTGGAGGATCGGGGCAAAACCTCAGCGGGCTGCGATCTGTTTCTGAGCATTCACTCGAACGCATCGACGAACGCATATGATGACGGACCGCTTGCCTGCTGCACGATCACCGGCACCTGCGATCAGCTCGGACTTGATCTTGCAAATCTCGTAGCGGATGTCATGGGGACAAGGCAGCGCGGCAGCATCTGGAAGCGCTACGGCGAAAAGTATCCCGATCTGAATTATTACGGTGTACTGCGCGGCGCGACCTATGTCAATACGCCGTCGATTCTGCTGGAGCACAGCTATCATACAAATCTGCGCGCAACGAACTGGCTGCTGAACGATGCGAATGTCCGGAAGCTGGCTGCCGCGGAGGGAAGATTTCTCGCAGAATATTTCGGGCAGATTCCGCCCGCACAGACCGATCAAACATAATCAAACGGCAGGCGATTCGTGATTTATCACAGGAACACTTTTTTCAAGTTTCTTCAAGGAACCGTGCTGCTAAAATAAATCGGCATTTGCGGGATAATAGAGATGTTCTGAGGGCTCTGCCCTCAGATTCCCGCTCAAGGGACAGCGTTCCCACAATGTCCCCCGACCGCCCCGCCCAAAAAAAGTGCTGCTTCGTCGCTGAAGCAGCACGTTTTTTGTATGATTACGGTTTATCGGGCAGCTTTTTCGCATGCTGCCGGACATATTCGAGATCCTCGGGACGATGCCCGTTTCTGCATTCCGGAGACAGCTTCCGGATCTTGTCTGTCAGAATGTCAATCCGGAAGACCTGCTGTTTGCCGTTCGTAAAGGGGAAGCAGAGCTTCTGACCCCAGCTGTCATAGACAATCAGCTGCTCCTCCCTGCCCCTGACGCCGTCCGGATAGGTATTCAGCGCATGCGGAAAGAACAGCAGCGTCTCCGGCTTTTCCTTATCCAGCAGATACTGCTCCGTGCAGACCAGTCTGCCGTTATCAAAAAAGATATCATTGCTGCCGTCGCGGATGCGTTCCGCGATTTCATCGGGCGTGCCGTATTTGCGGAAGACATCCGCACGCTCCGGATGCAGCCGCTGCGGCAGCGCATTCAGGCTAAACCGGATCGGCAGCATGAGCAGCAGCGTACCGATCACCGCCCCGACGAGCCGGAAGCGAATCACCAGAAAAATCCCGAGCAGCAGCGCCAGAATCGCTGACGGCAGAAAAATCGCAAGCATCAGATTTGCGCTCTGCCGGATTTTATCCGTCAGCTGTTTTCCGGTCAGATTCCGGAGTTCCATATCAGTTTTCTGCCGCCCAGATTCCGTGAAGCGTGCAGTATTCGTATGCTGCGATGACTTCATCATCCTCCGCAACATAGAACTGCGCAACCGGATCCTCACCGGGCTCAAGCTCCTTGCGTTCCTCGCCGTTCTTCGTTTCGAGCAGAATCCATGCAATATAGTGTACAGCGGTCATCGGGTGCAGAACGGAGCCGACCGTGACCGTAACGGTCTGCCCCTCGCGGCTGATGACCGGCACATGCTTTTCCTTTGCTGCATCAACCGTGTTCGCAATGATCTCCTCCATACCGGTGAGATCGGCTGCTTCGCCTTCCTTGACAGCGATGATCTCGCCGTTTTCCTTCGACTGGTAGAACTTCATCATGATCTGATACTCCTTTGCTTTTTATTTTCAGGGGCGCGTTTGTCCCCCGTGATCCGTTGTTTTGCGGATGATTTTCCGCCATGCATACAGGATGCGTTCCTGATCCTGCGGCGGAAAGTAGAAATGCGAGGACTGCCGGAGCACATGCAGCCGGACAGACGGCATCTCATCGAGCAGCGGCAGCGCATCGGGCGAGACGAGCTCATCCGCCGCGGACTGATACACCGTACACGGCACACGAACCTGCATCCGCATTTCATTTACGTCGTCAATCTCATCAAAAAGCTCCCTGTAGCGTGCAATCCAGCCTGCATAGTGCAGCGGATTGCAGTCCGGCAGAATGCTGTAGGCATGCTGCATCGCGGAGAGCTTCGGATTCTGCGAATGCATGCCGCAGGCAGCCAGCAGCGAGCATTCCGCGCCGAAGGGCGTCAGATGCACCCTGAGCGGCACGCCGAGCAGCAGCATATGCGCAATCTTCTCCGGATATTCCGCGGCAAGCTGCAAGGCAAACAGCGTCCCCATGGAATGCGCCGCGATGATGATATTCGGATACCGCGGCAGCAGCTTCTGCATCAGCATATGAACCTGCCGTTTCCAGCGCTGCATCGAGGTTTCCGCAAGCGCCTCGGGCTTCTCCCCGTGACCTTCGAGCAGAATGCCGTAAACCGAGACATGTTCCGGAATCTCCGGCAGCAGAAAATCAAAAAACTGCGGCGCGCTCAGAATGCCGTGCAGCAGAATCACCGCAGTATCCGCACCGGCGCGCGCGCAGATGATATCGTGATACTTCGGATTCACCGGAAGAACTCGACCTTGCCGCAGGATTTGCAGTGATAAATGCGGACACCGGTATTATCGGCGATCTTTTGCAGCTGCTTGAGCAGGATATTGCTCGGCGCCCATTCCTCAACCTTGACGCGCTTCATCTGCACATTGCAGTGCAGGCACATCACAGGTCCCTTTTCCGGAATCAAAACACTTTTGTCCAATGGTATTACCCCTTTTCCGATTTGAGATTGTCAGGCTTGAACGGCTCAAGCCGGTCTGCGTAATAATCGAGCATCAGCTGTACAACGCCGTCGTAATAATGCGCACCGAGTTCCTTTTTCAGATTCGTAAAATGCCGTTCACCCTGCTTCTGCACGATGTTTGCAGCCGCTTCCGGCAGCTCAGGCTCAGGCCGGCGCTCGTCCACGACATTCTCCTCGCCGCGCTCCTGATGAAACATTGTATAGTCTCCGCTGCGGTCTCCGACAGTCAGCCAGAGATCATAGTCTACCGTTGCCGCGCAGTATTCCTGATATGCCGGATCGTCGAGCTGCGCAGGTGTCGGATCATCGGTCCCGAAATACTCCTTCTCCACGGCATTCCAGACACGGTTCATGATATCGAGCCATGCGGCATACTGAATATTCAGATCGTCGCTTTCCGTGCAGAGCAGCAGCCCGAAAAGATTGGCTTCATCCTCGCGGTAATAGCCGCTGTAGTGGCTGTATTCATGCGCATAGGTTGCTGGGTAATAGCTGCGGTTCTGCGTCCGGATCGTGAAGACGGTCTCATGCCACGGCTCGATGTAATAGGCGCTGTCGCCGAATTTCGTCACGACCGCGGAGAAGACCGATGTCTTCGGAACCGGCGGCTCTGCCAGTGCAAAGCGCGGGAACTGTGCGGACAGTTTCCGGCGCGAGGCATCAATCACAGCGCGGATCTCCTCGTCGCTGCGGCGGATCAGATGATAATTCTCATCGCGGTCCACCTGCGTACTCAGCGTATTGATCTGCGTGATTGTATAATTCCACAGCGCAGTCAGCTCATCAAATTCATGGGTCTGCGGCGTCCAGACCGGTGAGCTTGTCCTGCGCACCGTATTGTATCGCAGCTCACCGCCGGCGGCAAGCACGGCAATCACCAGCGCGATTCTGACGCCGCATAAGGTAACCTTGCGGTATTTCTCATGTTTGCGCAGGAAAATCAGCAGAATCAGCATCATCAGGAGCAGCGCGCCGAGACAGATGCCCGCGGCGACACAAATCTCACAGACTGCCGTCGGGATTCGGCTGATAAAGCCGCCGATTGCGGTCGAGAGGCGCGGCACAATCTCCCCAGCATAGATATCGCTGATTTTTTGAAACTGCACCGCGAGAATGACCGCCGCTTCGAGCAGAATCAGGATTCCGAGAAAAATCCGGAATCCGTGTCTGCGTTTCTTCGGCTCAGACATCGCGGCAGGCGGTCAGGCGCCGGCGCGTTTCGTCCTCGCCGAGCACATGGCTGATCTCCCAGATGTCCGGTGCATTCTGACGGCCCGTCAGCGCGACGCGCAGCAGATTTGTCACATCGACGATGCTGCCCTTGTAGAGCTCCGGATTCTTCTTGTATTTCTTCGGCTGTACTGCATAGCCCAGCGCCTCCGTGATTTCCTTGACCTTGGCAAACCATTCCTCCTGTGTATCCGCAAAATCAAGGCTGTCGAGATAGCGGTTGAGAATCTCCGCCTTCATTTCGCCGGATGCGTTTTCCGGACAGCCGTCCTCGACCGTGAAGGTCTCCGCATCATAGAATGCAAGGAACTTTGCCGCAGAAGCCCAGCTGCCGTAATCCTTGCGCGGCTTGTCGCTGACTCTGCCGACATTGATCGCAGCCTTGTAGAAATCTGCCTTTGCGGTCATGCGCGCTGCGAGAGCTTTGTCATATTCCTCTGCCCATGCGAGCAGACCGTTGTAAACATAGTCTGCCGGTTTGCGCGAGAGATATTCCTTGCAGATATTGTCGAGCTTTTCGAGATCGAACAGCGCGCCGGAGGTGCTCATCTTTTCGAGCGAGAAGGTGAATTCTCTGGAATCCGCATCCGGATTTGCCAGATGCCATTCCTCGAAATTACTGTTGAGAACGGTCAGCAGATAGAGCCATGTTGCCTCCTGCGGGAAGCCTGCCTCGCGGTAATAGGAGAGTGCGAGCTCGGGGTCCTTGCGCTTGGACAGCTTGCGCTTGGAGGTGCCGTCCATTTTCATGAGCGTTGCGGTGTGGCAGTAGACGGGTCTCTGCCAGCCGAGTGTATCAAACAGCTGCACATGAATCGGCAGCGTTGCAAGCCAGCTTTCATCGCGGATGACATGGGTCGTGCGCATAAAGTGATCGTCGCAGACATGTGCAAAATGATAGGTCGGGATGCCGTCGGATTTGAGCAGGACAAAATCGGTGTAGTTCTCCTGCACTTTCAGTTCGCCGCGGATGCCGTCCTGCACAGGAATCATGTTTGCCGGATCGCCTTCGGAACGGAAACGCAGCACCCATTCGGTACCCTTTTTGAGCTCTGCTTCGATATCCGCAAGCGGACGGTCGCGCCAGAGCGCATATTTGCCGTAGTAACCGTAATTTTCCTTTGCAGCCTCCTGCGCCTCATGCATTGCCTTGAGGTCATCCTCGGTACAGAAGCAGGGATAGGCAAGTCCGCGCAGGACAAGCGATTTCGCAACGGTCTGATAGAGCTCCTTACGCTGACGCTGCCGGTAGGGACCGTATGCACCGGTCTCGCCGTCGGCTGTTGCGCCTTCATCGAAGTGGACGCCGTAGAAGGTCATGGCGTCGATGACCGCCTCGACGGCACCCTCGACCTCACGCTTCTGGTCGGTATCCTCAATGCGGAGATAGAATACGCCGCCGGTCTGATGCGCAAGGCGCTCGCCGATTGCGTTATAGAGATTGCCGAGATGCACAAAGCCGGTCGGGCTCGGCGCAATGCGCGTAACAACTGCACCTTCGGGCAGATCGCGCGGCGGATAGATTGTTTCATAATCCCCGATTGTTTTGGTGATATCAGGGAAAAGCAAATTTGCAAGTGCTGTGGTATCCATGTTTTCACTTATCTCCTTTATATGGGTGAGCGGGCGACGCCGCCCGCTCGGATTCAAAAAACGGCTGAAATCTGCGCTTCACATTCGGAATGCTTTAGAATATGCCCGCGGGGCTCCCCGTCCGGCACTGCCCGCAGGACAGCCATGCCTGCTTGGGGCACATGTTTCCGATGCAGCATACTGCGCTTTTGGCGGGCTTCAGATCAACGGAAGCCGGCACTGCCGGTTTACCAGTGACCGCCGCCGCCGCCGTGGGAGAAGCCGCCGGAGGAGGTATGCGAGGAACCGCCGCCTCCGCCTCCGCCGCTGCGTCCGCTGTCGGTATTGATGCGCGTCTTGGAGGTATGCGTCCGGATGAATACATCATCCTTCACGGAATATCTGGTTTCCTTCTGACTGATGTAATTGGAGGCATCCAGCGTTTTGACGAGCTTATAATTGCTCTTGACAATCGCTGCCGCAATCAGTGCCGTAATCGCACCTGCGATTGCGCCGATTGTACCCCACATCTTCCACTGCACGCCGAACCACCACGGCAGCTTCTTTGCGAACTGGAGCTCGCCCTTGTGACAATAGGCATACTGACCGGTCTGTGCATTATAGGTATACGCATTTTTGGGGAAACCCTTTTGCTGGTATAAACGCAGATCATTACAGAAACGATCAACTGCGCCGGTGTAATTGGAAGTGCGCATATAGCTGATCAGATTATCCACCATGACCTCAATCCGGTTGTCTGCGTTGCCGTTATAATAATACAGCTCACCGAGTCCGCAGGTTGAGATATAGATATAATGCGTCGGCATATTCAGCAGAAGCAGAACGCCGTCTGTTTCCTTGCCGTAGGGAATGTTGAACAGCTTGTCATAGAGATCGTCGGCATAGTTCATGGCTTCGCCGTCGGTCAGATCAGACTGGAGCATCAGCATATCCTGCTCCGCATCGGAATAATCAGAATAAGCAGAGTTATCTCTGCCGCTGCCGTTGAGAATGCTGACAGCGACATACATATCAATATCGCTGCTGACCTGACGGATCATCTCATTGATCTCATCCTGCTCCTCAGAAGAAAGGAAATTGTCCGGATCATAGAGCTTGCAGTTCGGGATCGTATCTTCAAGCGGTCTTGCCGCAGATACGGAAACGGCGGCACAGATTGTGCAGAAGAGCACTGCCGCAGCCGTCAGAAACAGTTGCAGAATTCTTTTTTTCATTTGAAAATCACCCCCAGAAGCAGGCATACTGCCGCAACACCGAGACCGAGCGCCGTGCAGAATGCAGCGAGCCGCTCCTTGCTCAGCGGCGGCGTTCCGACGAATTTCGCCGTCTGTCCGTTGAGGGCAAATTCGTAAATCTTGTCCTTGTATTTATAGGTCATGAACCACACCGGCAGGAGCATGTACTCCCATTTGGTGCTCATGACACGGATATCCGACCGCGTGACGGAAACCGTCGAATAGCCCTCCATGGACTGCCGCACGAGCTGGTCGCTCGCCTGCACCGCCCGGTTCTGGATGCGCGGGAACATCTTTGCATAATCGACGTCATATTTTTCCGCGAGGAAGCCGCTCAGATACTGCATCGCAAACGGCTTGACCGCAGTATAATCAAACGGCTCGACCGCTTCCATCAGATCATCGGCGATATGGCTGGCGCCGTCGGCAGGAAGTCCGCGGATCACGACATCTGCCTTTCTGGCAACCGCATATTCCGAGGTCTCGGTATAGCTGTAGTTGCCGGAGGTCCATGAACGGATCTTTTTGCCGAGGGCGTCCATCTCCGCATTAACATTGACGTCCGTGACCCAGAACGGGACATACAGACCGACGATCTTCTCCTGCTGACCGGCAGAGAGAAAATCCTTCGGCAGGAATTTATGCTTTTTGCAGAAATCCTTGAAATGACCGATCGCGGTCTCACGGTCGATCTGGAAGGGCAGGACATAGGAGGGGCGGTATTCGCCGGAGACTCTGCCCTGGAGAATCACAGGATTATGACAGTAATAGCAGAAGGTCGCGGCGGTGTTTTCATCCGCCATAATAGTTGCACCGCAGCTGTCGCAGGAATAGACCGCAGTATGCTCGGTGAATTCGTCTGCCGTCTGCTGTGCTTCGGCAGGCTCTTCGGTATGGTACTGTTCCTGCTGGGCAGCAATCTCCTTCATTTCCTGTTCGGTGAAGCTGCTGTTGCAGTATTCGCAGATGAACTTCTGATCCTTTGCCGAAAATTTGATATCGGCACAGCAGTTCGGACACTTGTAGCCTAATGAATCCATAAATGCTCTGGCTCCTTTCGGTATACTGATGTGTTGCAGAATGATGTCACGCATATCCGCAGACGGATATACAAAACCATTATACCATAATATCGCGTAAATTGCAAGCTGAGAGCATCATATTTTTTCTTACAGGCTCCGCAGCAAAATTTCAAAAATCCTCTTGACAAACCGTCTGCACCGTGCTATAATCAATCTATAAACCGTCGATGCGGAGAGAAACGGTGTGTATGCCCCACAGAGAGTCCGGAGTGCTGAGAACCGGACGGATACAGCGCATCCAATGGCCCGCGGAGGGCGCAGTGAAAGCTGCGACGGAAAGGCACCCGTCAGCTGTCAGAGATATGCAGAGTATCTCGTCAAAGGGCACGGCATCCCGCAAAAACGGAGCCGTGAATCAAGGTGGCACCGCGAGCAAAGCTCGTCCTTGACTGTAAAAATCGTCAGGGACGGGCTTTTTTAGTATCCCGTTACCCATGACGACCCGCCCCCGAATATGAAAAAAGGAGTGTTCACTATGGCAAACAAGGAAATCCCCTACAAGATTTATCTTTCGGAAGACGAGATGCCGAAGGCATGGTATAACCTTCGCGCAGACATGAAGGTGAAGCCTGCACCGCTGCTCGACCCGCAGTCGCATCAGCCTGCAACGCTTGAAATGCTCTCGCAGGTCTTCTGCGCCGAGCTTGCAAAGCAGGAGCTGAATGTCACCGATCAGTATATCGAGATTCCGGAGGAAATCCGCAGCTTCTACAGAATGTACCGTCCGTCTCCGCTGGTGCGTGCATACTGCCTCGAAAAGAAGCTCGGCACACCCGCAAAGATTTACTATAAGTTCGAGGGCAACAACACCTCGGGCAGCCATAAGCTGAATTCTGCCATCGCACAGGCATACTATGCAAAGAAGCAGGGACTCAAGGGCGTCACCACTGAGACCGGTGCAGGACAGTGGGGCACTGCGCTTTCCATGGCATGTGCATATTTTGATCTGGACTGCCGTGTTTTCATGGTCAAGGTCAGCTATGAGCAGAAGCCGTTCCGCCGCGAGGTCATGCGTACCTACGGCGCATCCGTCACGCCCTCTCCCTCTGAGACGACTGCCATCGGCAGAAAGATTCTCGCAGAGCATCCGGGAACCGGCGGAAGCCTCGGCTGTGCCGTTTCCGAAGCAACCGAAGCCGCACTGACCAATGAAGGCTACCGCTATGTGCTCGGCTCCGTGCTGAATCAGGTGCTGCTGCATCAGACGGTCATCGGTCTGGAAACGCAGATCGCACTCAAAAAATATGATATCAAGCCGGATGTGTTCATCGGCTGCGCAGGCGGCGGCTCCAATCTCGGCGGTCTGATTTCTCCGTTCGTCGGCGAGCAGCTCCGCGGCGAGGCAAAGTATGACTTCGTTGCTGTTGAGCCGGCATCCTGCCCGTCGCTGACACGCGGCAAATATGCATATGATTTTGCTGATACCGGACGCATCTGCCCGCTCGCAAAGATGTATACCCTCGGCGCGGATTACATTCCGGCACCGAACCACGCAGGCGGTCTGCGCTATCACGGCATGAATACGACGCTCTCCGAGCTGCGCGATCAGGGCATCCTGCGGGCAGTCTCCTACAGACAGACCGAGGTCTTCGAGGCGGCAGAGCAGTTCGCACGCATCGAGGGCATCCTGCCGGCACCGGAAAGCTCCCACGCAATCCGCGCTGCAATCGACGAGGCACTGCGCTGCAAGGAGACCGGCGAGGAAAAGACGATTGTCTTCGGTCTGACCGGTACAGGCTATTTCGATCTCGCAGGCTACCAGAAGTACAATGACGGTGAACTCCAGAACTATGTCCCGACAAATGAAGAACTGGAAGAGTCCTTCTCCAAGCTGCCGGTCATGGACTGAGTCACACAGGAACGCAAATGCAAACGGGCAGTACGGGGTATCTGTACTGCCCGTTCTGATTACCGGCAGGAGGGTGATGCCTATGACACGGGATGAGATTATGACGCTGATCAACCGCTCGCTGTTTGCCGAGATCGGCTATACCGATGCAGAAGGCAGACAGAATATCCGCAGGGTATTCTGCGTATGGCACAAGGGGCTTGGCAGACATCTCATATCGACGAACACAAGCTCCGGTCATGTGCAGAGTCTGATGCGGGACAATCGGGCATGTCTGTATTTTTCAGATGATGCTTCATTTGAAGCGGTTTGCCTATACGGCAGAGCAGAGATGCATTTTGAACGGGAATATAAGGAACTGCTCTGGAATGCAGGCGATGAGAAGTATTATCCGAAGGGGATTGACGACGAAGACTACTGCGTTCTGGAATTTATCGCAGAAAGCGGAAGGTATTACCGCTATGACGGCAAGGGCGATCTTGTGAAAGGTGAAATGGATGCATATGATACCGGAAGAACCTATGAAAACGGATATGCAGGACGCGCAGAACAGGATACCGCTGATCAGCCGCGCGGATGAATCTGATTTGCAGGAGATTCTCGGTTTGCAGTATCTTGCATATCAGAGCGAAGCGGCACTGTTCGGCAGCAGGGAGATTCCGCCGCTGAAACAGACGCTTGACGAAGTGCTTGCAGAATATCGCAGCGGCATCATCCTGAAAATGATGCAGGACGGCAGAATCATCGGCTCGGTGCGTGCCCGTGAACAAAACGGAACGGCTTATATCGGCAAGCTCATGGTGCATCCGGCGCATCAGCGAAGGGGTTACGGCGCTGCACTGCTGGCAGAGATCGAAGGCTGCTTTCCGCAGAAGCGGTATGAGCTGTTCACCAGCACCAGAAGCGCCGATAATCTCCGGCTGTATCAGAAAGCAGGGTATACCGAATTTGCCCGCAAGCCGGTCGATGACGAACTGGAATTTGTATATCTGGAAAAAACATCACAGAAGCAGTCCGGAGATATCACATGAAAAAATATCGAAAGTAATCTTAACCCGCAGACGGAGGTGAGAGCAATGCTGCGGATTCCGAATCTGAAGCTGCCGCTTGACTATACGGATGAGATGCTGCGGAACGAGACTGCACGGGCGCTGCATATCCGTGCACAGGAGATCAAGGCGCTGACGCTTGTGCGCCGCGCCGTCGATGCGCGCAAAGATGTGCATTTCACCGTGTCGGCAGATGTCAGTCTGCAAAATGAAGCGGCAGTTTTGAAGCGTCTGCCGAAAAATACAGCCGTGCAGCAGGTGCAGCCGTTTTCTATGCCGAAATACAAAGCAGTAACGCTGCCGCACCGTCCGGTCGTGATCGGTGCCGGTCCGGCGGGACTCTTTGCTGCATGGATACTGGCGCAGGCTGGGCTGCGTCCGGTTCTGCTTGAACGCGGCAGACCGGTCGCCGAGCGGCAGAAATCGGTGCAGGAATATTACCGGACAGGCAGGCTCGATCCCGAGAGCAATGTGCAGTTCGGCGAGGGCGGCGCAGGCACCTTCTCCGACGGCAAGCTCAATACCGGCACAAAGGACCCGCGCATCCGGCAGGTCTTGCAGACATTTGCGGACTGCGGCGCGCCGGAGGAGATTCTCTGGCAGGCAAAGCCGCATATCGGCACCGATCAGCTTGCAGTCTGCATCCCGAATCTGCGCAGACACATTGAGCAGGCAGGCGGAACGGTGCTGTTCGGTGCAAAATGTACCGGACTGACGGTTGCTGACGGCAGAATCGTCTCCGCAGAATATGTGCAGAACGGGCAGACCGATTCGCTGCGCACCGATCATGTAATACTCGCCGTCGGACACAGCGCGCGCGATGTCTTTGCGATGCTCAGGGATATGCGGCTGCCGATGACACAGAAGCCGTTTTCGCTCGGTATGCGGATTGAGCACCGGCAGACAGAGATTGACCGCCTCTGCTACGGAAAATCGGCAGGGCATCCGCGGCTCGGCGCGGCAAGCTACAAGGTCGCGGCGCATACTGCGGACAGGCGCGGCGTATATTCCTTCTGCATGTGTCCGGGCGGCACAGTACAGGCGGCTGCATCGGAGCCGGAAACGGTCGTCACGAATGGCATGAGCTGCTTTGCGCGTGACGCGGAGAATGCAAACAGTGCGCTGCTCGTCGGCATCAATCCTTCGGATTTTGGCTCGGAGGATGTGCTTGCAGGCGTCGCATTGCAGCGAAAGATTGAGCATGCGGCATATCTTGCAGGCGGCGGAACGGGCAAAGCACCGGTCACGCTGCTCGCGGATTTCCTGAAAGGGCAGCAGACGCAGGCATTCGGCAGTGTACAGCCGAGTTATCCGCTCGGAACGGTCTTTGCAAAGCCGGAAAGCTGCCTGCCGGAATTTGTCTGCGATGCGCTCCGGAAAGGCATTCCGCTGCTGGAACGGCAGCTCCGCGGATTTGTGCAGCCGGATGCGGTCCTGACGGCGCCGGAAACGCGCAGCTCATCGCCGGTACGGATTCTGCGCGATCCGGAGACACTGGAAGCGGTCACGGTTCAGGGGCTTTATCCCTGCGGCGAGGGCGCGGGCTATGCAGGCGGCATTGTCTCCGCAGCAGTAGACGGCATCCGCTGTGCCGAAATGATCTTACAGAAGCAATAGGAAGTCCCTTTTCGGAATTGTGTTGCCAAGATAAATCAGAATTATCGAGGCAGGAGATAGAAAGTAGGAGATAGAAAGTAGGAGTTAAGGTATGCGCTGCGCGCATGGATTAAAAATGAGGCTGGCATTCCCAAACCCCAGTGTTTCGTCAATTCATCACAAAAAGTGAAAGAGGAAAGAACAGCTCCTCACTTCTCACTGCTAACTTCTAACTTGACTTTCTCCTTCCGACTTTAGATTTTGATTGATCACAGGAACAAGGCGTATAGAAAAAGCCCGAAGGCAGGAGGCAACTGCTTTCGGGCTTTTGGTATTATCTTCTGCGGCTGCCGGAGACTTCGGTGACAGTCAGCACAGCGGCAAAGGATGCCGGTGCGGTGCCTGCGACGGGAATATCGAGTGCGCCGCCGGAGGCGTTGACCAATACCCACGATGTCCCTGCCGGAAGTGCCGCGACTGCGGAGCCGCTGATGACTGTGCCGTTTTCTGCGGCTGCGGCAAGCGTACCGGAAAGCCCGAGAACGGTCTGCCCGTCAAGCGACTGCAATGCGATGACGGGGTCTTCGGCATCCGCTGCGGTCTGCACGAGCACATGCCAGTCGAAGACATAGACACCGGCTTCATTGACAGCGACAGCATGGTTTGCGGCGTCGAAGCTGAGCCCGTTCCCGATCTGGCGCGCCGTACCGCTCAGGGGGATTGCAGCGCCGTTTGCAAGGGCGGTCTGTGCGGTTGCGAGCTGCACCTGAATCGCATCCGGCTCGGTACGCGGCAGCGGAACCGGCGGTGCAGGCGGCGGAGCGGGCTGCGGCATACCGCCGGGGAATCCGCAGCAGGATGCTCTGCCGAGACTTGCATCAATGATCATGAATCCTCACTCTTTTCGTTTGGAATTGCAGACGCCATGCGCCTGTGCTCTATCATATGCATCAGCGCAGTTCCGCGTTCATAAAGGTCGGATTCCCCCCATTGCAATTTTCAGCAGATTGTGATATAATTTCGGTATAGCAGACAGCGGAATCCAGAACAACCGGAGGTATCAGCCATGTTTGATGATTTCATTATTTCTGATCATATTCTGACCGAATACCGCGGACATGATGCGCAGATTTCGATCCCGCGCGGCGTCAAGGCAATCGGCACGCGCGTATTTGCACATAACGAAACCCTAACGCGCATCATCATCCCGAATACGGTAACCTACATCGGAAAAGGTGCCTTTGCATACTGCAAAAATCTGCGCAGCCTTGAGCTGCCTTCTTCTGTGAGCGACCTCAGCTCTGCGGTGTTTCTCGGCTGCGAATCGCTCACGCTTGCCGTGCTTTCAAAGAATCTGCGCTGCATTCCGGAGCTGACCTTTGCAGAATGTACCCGTCTGGAGAACTGCATCATTCCGGAAGGCGTCCAGTCCATCGACCCGAATGCCTTCCGCCACTGTGTCTCGCTCCGGCAGATCACGCTGCCACAAAGCATCATGCATATCGCCGATCAGGCATTTGCAGGCTGCAAGGCGCTCCAATCTGCACCGCAGCCGATCGGAATTACTGCCGCAAACAGCGCATTCCGGATTGACCGCGGCGTGCTGACCGCATACACCGGAAGTGCAGAAACGGTCACAATTCCGGCAGGCGTAACAAAAATCGGCGAATACGCATTTTCATCGTGCGAAACCGTGAAACAGATTACGGTGCCGGAGGGCGTGCGTGAACTGGATGCCAACGCCTTTGCAAAATGCACATCACTGGTCAGTGTGATCCTGCCGGAAAGCTGCGTCAGAATCAGGGAATATGCCTTTGCGAGCTGCCCGTCGCTGAAGGAAGTGCGCCTCCCGAGCGGACTGAAAAAGCTCGAAAATTCAATGTTCCAGAAATGCACCGCACTGGAATCGGTCAGTCTGCCGGAGGAGCTGACGGTAATCGGCTCGTATGCATTCTTTGATTGCGCCAATCTGAAACAGATCACGATTCCTGACCGTGTCACGCGCATCGGAAAAAGTGCATTTGAATCCTGCAAAGCGCTGCACAGCCTGACGCTTCCGCCGCATCTGACCGTGATCGAAGACAGCGTCTTTGCACACTGCGAAACGCTGACGGCGGTTCAGCTTCCGGACAGCTTGCAGAAAATCGGTGATCAGGCGTTTTATTTCTGCTATGCGCTGAACAGCATCTCCCTGCCGGACCGTGTCACGGAGCTCGGCGCGCGTGCCTTTGCATTTTGTATTGGACTGGAATCCGTCCGTCTTTCTGCCGGTCTGACAGAGATTCCGGAGGAGGCGTTTTCGCACTGTGAAAAGCTCGGCAGCATTACGATTCCGCATGCCGTCAGAATGATTGACGACGGTGCATTTGACTGCTGCAAGCAGCTCAAAGATGTCACGCTGCCGCCTGCTGTCCGGATTGCACAGGCGAGAACCGTCACACGATGCTTCCACAGCACCATGAGCATGTGTCCTTCCTTTGAAAAAGAAGTCAAGGTAGCGGGCGCATTTTCCAATACGCCGTTCGGAAACCGGAAAGGCTGGCAATAAATTTTTTGCTGGATGCAGGAGATGATAAATATGACACCCGAACGCGAAATCCGCGCCGTATACAACGATGAAACAATCCGCGTTTATCAGGCATACAATGCCGCAATCGCCGCCGAAGCAGTCCGTCTCGGCACCTTTGGCAGTCAGTTCAGCATGAGCCGCATGACATGGATCAAGCCCTCTTTTCTCTGGATGATGTTCCGCTGCGGCTGGGCGGAAAAAGAAAATCAGGAGCATGTGCTGGCGATTGATCTCAGACGCAGCGGCTTTGATTACGCCGTGCAGCATGCCGTACAGTCAACCTATTTTCCGGAATCCGGCATCACAAGGGCGGAATGGCAAGCAGCCGTCAGCGCCTCGGATGTCCGCATACAGTGGGATCCGGAGAAGGATCTGCACGGGCAGAATCTGCCGTACCGTTCCATTCAGCTCGGACTGCGCGGCGATACGGTCCGCAGATATGTCAGCGAATGGATTACGGCTGTGACCGATATCACCCCGTATGTCAAAGACCTGAACCGCCGCAGACAAAACGGCGAAGACATTTCCGCACTTCTGCCGCAGGAACGCCCCTATCCGCAGAGGTAACATCTATGCATATCATCGAAGCAAAATCCATTCTGTCCGCGCAGAACGGCATGAACCTCTGCCGCGGCTGCCTGCACGGCTGCATTTACTGTGACAGCCGCAGCACATGCTATCAGATCACGCATGATTTTGAGGATATCGCGGTCAAGGCAAATGCACCGGCGCTGCTGGAACAAGCCCTGCGCAGCAAACGCCGCAAATGCATGATCGGCACCGGCTCGATGAGCGACCCCTATCTGCCGCATCCGGATGTTCTCGCGCTGACGCGCCGCTGTCTTACGCTGATTGCGAAATATGATTTCGGCGCAGCGGTGCTGACAAAATCGGATCTGGTGCTGCGCGATCTCGACCTGCTGGCGCAGATCAACCGGCAGCAGAAGGCAGTTGTCCAGATGACGCTGACAACCTATGACGAAGCGCTCTGCCGGATTATCGAGCCGCATGTCTGCACGACCGTGCGGCGTGCAGAGGTTCTGCGCATCCTGCATGCGCACGGCATTCCGACGGTTGTCTGGCTGTCGCCGCTGCTCCCTTTTCTGAATGATACGGAAGAAAATCTGCGCGGCATTCTGCAATACTGCATCGACGCGCATGTGAAGGGAATCGTCTGCTTCGGTATCGGCATGACGCTGCGCGAGGGCAATCGGGAATATTATTACAGCGCACTCGACCGGCATTTTCCGGGACTGCGCCGCCGCTATGAGCAGACATACGGCGATGCATATGAGATTGTCAGCCCGCGCAATGATGCATTGATGCGGATTTTTCATGAGACCTGCGAAGCGCACGGCATCCTGCATACGCCGGAGGATTGCTTCCGTTATCTGCAAGCGCTGCCGGAGCCCTATGAGCAGCTCAGATTATTGTAATAAAAAGCGACCGCAGTATCAGAGATTCCGTGAGGGAATGAAAAAGCATCGGCATTTCTGCCGATGCTTTGTTATTATAATTTGGTATAAGTATTCGTGTGTAAACTATCTTTTTGCGAATTGACTCTGATTGTCATGCAGTTTCACCTCCTGAAGTGAGGGCATGAAAAAAGCAGCCCCGAAGGACTGCTCAGTTTGTTTTTTATTGCTGTGCTAAATCATATTCGGTTCCAGTTCCGGTCCAAATCTCAAAATGAGTTAATGGTGCACGAATCCAATTTGAACATACAGCGTATTTATCTTTGTCAATTCTCCAATAATATCTAATAATGCCGGAACCAACCGTACCGCTTGGCTCACCAAGTTCAGACACAAGTTCCTCATAAGTTATATCACAGCCATTGAGACTTAATAAGTAATCTTCCGAAACATCAATTATTGAATCAGACTGAACATTTGGAATCAGTCCGCCGACTCTGCCTGTACCTGTAAAAGTGAAGTGCCTTTTATATTTCGTCTCTCGTGTTCCATTAACTGCAAATATTGATATGATACATATTATAAAGACGGACACAACACTTGGTAGAATAGCTGTTTTTTTCATACCTTTCTCCTTGCAAATTCATTTTTACAGAGAAAGCCTTGTGCTTTCACCTTACCCGAATTATAGCACAGCAGGGAGAAAAAGTCAATCAGAAGAAATCGGAATCCACCTGTCCGGCAACCGGATGCCGGTTCACAAAATCACCATTCCCGTTTAGGCATGCATTATTTACAATACCGCGGCTTTCTTCAAATCAGTATCCCTGCGCAATGGTCAATTTCATGCTGAATAATCTGTGCCGGATAGCCTTCAAAGCTGCGCTTCTGCGGCTGCATATTCAGATTCAGCCAGCGCACGGTGATCGAATGAAAACGCACGGTCTGCCGTTCGCCGGGCAGAGAGAGACATCCCTCCTGCGTTTCATATCTGCCGGATTTTGCGATAATCTTCGGATTGAGCATCACCAGCGGAAGCTGCGCATCGGGCGGCAGAATCGCAATAATATTCTTCGGAAACCCGATCATATTCGCCGCCATGCCGACGCATCGCTGACGGTTTGCGAGCAATGTCTCGGCAAGGTCGCGCGCGATCTGCAAATCGGCGTTTGTCGCCGCTGCGGCAGGCTTTGAGAGCAGGACCGTATCCCTGCAAACCGGATAAATCACAGTACACCGCTCCTTTCGAGATATTGCAGAAACGCCTCACAGCCGACAATGAGATCATGGAAGGTCTGCTCAAATCTGCCGGTAAACCACGGATCGGAAACATCGCGCGGCGCATCGGTAAAATCGAGCAGCTTATGGATTTTCCGGTCACGGTCCTCGCCGAGCATCCGCCGGATATTGCGCAGATTGAGACTGTCCATGCAGATGATATAATCGTATTGACTGTAATCGGATTTTTTGAGCTGCACGGCAAAATGCGGTTCACAGGGAACGCCGTGGCGATTGAGTGCATCAAGTGCAGGCGGATAGATCGGATTGCCGCGGTCGCCCCATATTTCCTCTGTGCTGGTCGCACTGGAAGCGATCACGAAATAATCCGCAATGCCGCGCCGCCGCACCATATCCTTCAGGATCATCTCTGCCATCGGCGAGCGGCAGATATTGCCGTGGCAAACAAACATAACCTTTATCATAGGTATAAACCTCCGTATTTTGCCGTGATTTGCCGCGATTTGCCTTTGTATACTTTGACGAACGGGTGTATTGATTCTGTCAAAATTCGGAGCTAACTCGGCAAATTGCGGCAAATCTTAGCATTCTAAGGACATCGTTAGTAGTAAAAATGGTAGTAAACACAGGGTGTTTTACTACTAAGGAATTGGGGTAGTATTCTTTACACTTAATCCATACGCCTATACTTATATAATTCCAAAGTGTCAAATTCATCCTTTAGCAAGTGCTTCCTGACGCCTAAAATCCCTAACAAACGATTGACTGTTCCATCTCCGTCCATAGGTTCATCCTTCATTTCACCGTTTTCAAAAATCACACCTGCTTGCGTTCCGTATCCGCCGAAATAGTCTGTTTCCAAATATAGAAGCTGACCATTAAGCGAATGCTCTTTCAAAAAGGAGATAACGGAATCCGTAAGGTAATTCAAATGCGGATAGTTACTGGTATTCTCTAAATCAACCAGTTCTTCTATATCATCAAACAAATTGTCATTCAGAAATATGAGCGCATAGTCTTGAGGAAGGCATATCATCTCAGCATACGCCCATCTCTCTGCAATCAATTGAATGATATGTGTTTTTCCAATGATTGCTCTGATCATATGCCCCATAGATTTATCCCTCCGCAATCTTGAATCTTTTTTCGTACCATACCATTATACCATAATCCTTCCGTTTCATCAAGACAAACGGGCAAAAAAATAACGGCTCACCGAAGTGAGCCGCAGCGGAAGCAATTATCCGCTCATACCTTTTCCTAATTCCATTAAATACCACAAGACCAAAATCACACCGAGCATACCGCTTATGCAGGCAGCAATCGTAAAAATCTGCATATTCTGCGCCGGAAATGCCTTCATACAGTCTGAAACAGAAAGGATAACTGACACAACTGCGATGATTCCGCCAGCGATCATTTTCAGTTCAAGCGTGAATATTGTCAACAACAGAACCAAAGCACCCGCCAGCCCTGCGATGCAGCACAAAACAGCAATCACAACTGCCGGAACCATATATCCGCTGCGGGTACACCAAAGACCGAGAATCGGAATCAGTTCCAGCACCGCAGCGGCAATCAGCGCGTCAATGCCGCCGTGATCTACGATGAGTATCACGACAAACATCAGCACCAGCGATATCAAATACAGCAGCCATAGATTTGACAACAGAAAGAGCATACATTTCCCTCCGTTTCTCTTTTATGCTAACAGGATTATTATACCATAATCTGTCCGTTTCATCAAGACAAAAAGGGCAAAAAAATAGCGGCTCACCGAAGTGAACCGCAGTGGAAGCAATCAGACTGCTTCATCCTTTGTTCTGTTCATTTCCTGACGGGCGTTCTGAAGTTCCTCCATGCGGTGAAGCTCCGCAGCAGCGTCCTCCAGCCCCAGATGCGTATAAACGTCAAGCGTGACGCCGATTTCGCTGTGTCCCATCAGGTATTGCAGTGTCTTGGGGTTCATGCCTGCTTTCGCCTGATTGCTGCAGTAGGTATGGCGGCAGATGTGAGGCGTGATGTTAGGCATCTGAATGCGGTAAATTTCGTTGTACTTGCTGACCATGCGGTTGAAACGGTGTTCCCAGTGCAGCGCCACCAGCGGCATACCGTTCTCGTCGAAGTACAGGAAGCCGCAGTATCCGTCCACGAACGGTTCCCGTCGCGGTTTCTCCCTGTCCTCGATGATCGCCTGAAAGCACCGGGCGACCTCCTCGGTGATCGGGATCTGCCGCTTACCGGCATTCGTCTTGGTGGTCTGGATCACATACTCCATTTTGGAAGTGCGCTGAAGCTGATGGTCGATATTGACGATACGGTTCTGCAGGTCAATGTCTTTCAGCGTCAGACCGCAAAATTCTGAAATGCGCATCCCGGTATGGAACAGAATGAATACCGCTTCGTAGTATCTGCAGTAGGTGTTATCGTCATGTACGAATTTCAGGAACTTGCGCATCTGCTCTTTCGTAATAGCCTCTCTGGTCTTGCTGTCGTTGACGACCACACCGGCAAGCTGGAAGCCGAAGGGGTTCTTGACGAGGATGTCATCATCGACAGTCATCTGAAATGCCGGACGCAGAACACCACGCACCGTCTTGACGGAACTGTAGCCCCTGCCGTCGCTCTGCATCTTGATCAGAAACAGCTTTGCATCCGAGGTCTTGATGGTTCCGATCTTTCTGCCGCTGAATTCCTCCTTTTTCAGAAGGTTCACAACGAAATTGTAATTCGTTTTCGTCTGCGGCTTTACGGCGGTTCTGGTTCTCAGGTAGCGCTCCACAAGCTCCATCACCGTCATGTTTTTCTTCTGCGGATCGAGCATTGCATCAAGGTCATAGCCGATCTGCTTCTCCATCTCACGCAGGGAAAGGCACGGTTTCTTTCCCTGCGGAAGCGTGTCTGTCGGTTCCAGCTTCCAGCTATAAACGAAGTGCGGCTTCCCGTCCA
>JAEEGL017363930.1_pt1 | contig 23570 bp, 21 predicted proteins | sample 9134231 | NCBI WGS metagenome assembly JAEEGL01 (sample SAMN16246548, study PRJNA631951) | gut metagenome | biome: gut microbiome; feature: rumen; material: fiber-attached | host: Bos | place: Iran: Karaj | collected 2018-10
CCCTCCAAAAAGACCAGCATGACCGTGGAGACCGCCCATCCCGACAGCTATCGGGACGGGGAAGCCTTCCTGAAGCGCCTTGCCTCCGCCAGCGAGGTGCATATCACCACCGAACCGGTGGCGGACGCGGGCGGCTGCGCCGTGGCCATCACGGAGGATGCCCGGGTCTACCTGCCCCTGGCGGAGCTGGTGGATGTGGAGAAGGAGCTCCAGCGCATCGCCAAGGAGCTGAAAAAGGCGGAAGGCCAGGCTGCCGGGATGAAGGCGAAGCTCTCCAACGAGGCGTTCCTCGCCAAAGCGCCGGAACAGGTGGTGGCTGCGGAACGGGAAAAAGCCCGCAAGCTGGACGCATTGGTGGAAAACCTGCGGGAAAGCGAGAAAAAGCTGCGCGCCCTCCGCTGATTCGACAGATTTCACAAATCGATACGGTTAGAATGGACCTGCGGTCATAAAGCCGCAGGTCCATTCAGACTGTAGACAGAGTCAAAGAACACGGTATCGACACGCATGGGGGATTTGTGAAGGGGAACGGGAATCACCCTTCACGTTGGAATCCAAGCGCAATCAGAATACATTTTCTGATTGTGCGCTCAAGGTGTCGACACTTTGTCGACACCTTGAATGGACCTGCGGTCATGAAGCCGCAGGTCCATTTTTGTCACTTTGGAGGCATCACATGAAGATCACGGGTTCCTGTCAGGGCGGCGTGCTGACCCTTCGCTTTCACGGAGAGCTGGACCATCATGAATCCCGGGAGGCGATGGAAGCCCTGTCTGAGCGGATCGACGCCTTTCTTCCCAGTCAATGTGTGCTGGATCTTCATTATCTCACGTTCATGGACAGCTCCGGCATCGCCCTGCTCCTCCGGGCGGAGAAGAAAATGCGGGAGCTGGATGGCAGTCTGAGTCTCGTCGGCGTACAGGAGCAGCCTCTGCGGGTGCTGAAGGCCGCCGGAGCGGACAGGCGAATCCCCATTACGGATTAAGGAGAGATACATATGCCGGCATTGAATACCGTCAAGGTGGAGTTTCAGAGTCATTCGGCAAATGAAGCATTTGCCCGCAGCTGCGCCGCCTGCTTCGCGGCCCAACTGGACCCGACGCTGGAGGAACTGGGGGATATGAAGACCGCCGTCAGCGAAGCCGTTACCAATGCGGTCGTTCATGCATACCCCCGCGAGATCGGACCGGTGCTGCTGAAGCTGCGTATCCTGGAGGGAAACATCCTGGAGGTAACGGTAAAGGATTGGGGCTGCGGCATCCCGGATGTGGAAAAAGCGATGGAGCCGCTGTATACCACCGGAGGTGAGGACCGCAGCGGAATGGGCTTTTCCATCATGGAATGCTTCATGGACAAGCTTCGTGTCCGCAGCACCCCGGGCCGGGGCACCACCGTGGTCATGCGCAAGAAGTTCTCCACGCGGCTGAAGCCTTGAGCGCCGCCTATGCCCATGAGCTGCTGTCCGCGGCCAGGGAAGGGGACAAGCAGGCGGCAGAAACGCTTCTGGAGGCCAATTCCGGTCTGATCTGGAGCATCGTCCGCCGGTACTATGGACGGGGCGTGGAGGGCGAAGACCTGTATCAGCTGGGATGCGTGGGCTTTCTGAAGGCGCTGCAGAGCTTCGATGAAGCCTATGGCACCCGGTTTTCCACCTATGCCGTACCCAAGATCAGCGGTGAGATCCGGCGTTTTCTGCGGGACGACGGCCCTGTGAAGCTGAGCCGCAGCATCAAGGAGCGGAGCCTGGTGATCCGCAGCGCCAGAGAAGTCCTTACGCAGCGCCTGGGCCGTGAACCCCGTCTGAGCGAGCTCAGCGAAGAAACGGGCCTGCTGCCGGAGGAGATCGCGGAAACGGACCTGGCGACGGAGGAGGTGGCCTCCCTCCAACAGAGCATGGGGGAGGAAGGACTGGCCCTGCAGGATGTGGTCTTTGACCCGGAGGCGGAGGAAAAGAAGCTGGATCTCCTTGCCCTGCGGGAAGCGGTCGACCGTCTGCCGAAGAAGGAACAGGAGGTGATCGCCCTGCGGTATTTCCGAGGTCTCACCCAATCGTCGGCAGCAAGGATACTTGGCGTCAGTCAGGTGCAGGTGTCGCGCCTGGAACGCCGTGCGCTCCAGAATTTGCGGAAAAGCCTGCAATAATGCTTTTCAAATCACAAAATATAGGATAAAATGGGATGTCTTGAAAGAGACATCCCATTTTTTGGATGAAAAAGGTACTGATATGAGTGAATTGAAAGAACGCTTCATTTCCGCCCGAAGAAAGATCATCGACGGCACATGGAACGACCTGAATCCCCAGCAGCGGAAAGCCGTGGAAGCCACGGAGGGGCCGCTGCTGATCCTGGCCGGCGCTGGCAGCGGCAAGACGACCGTCCTGATCCGCCGGATCGCCTCTCTTCTCAAATTCGGCAGGGCGGCGGACTCGGAGGAAGTGCCCTTCGGCGTGACGGAAGAAGACACGGAATTTCTGGAGCGCTATGCCCGTCTGCGTTCACCGGAGGACCGGGAGCGGGCGGAGAGCCTCTGCGCCTTGGATACGCCGTCACCCTGGCAGATCATTGCCATCACCTTCACCAATAAGGCCGCAGACGAACTGGTGGCAAGGCTGGAGCGCATGCTTGGCCCGGCTGCGGAGGAAGTCTGGGCATCCACGTTCCATTCCGCCTGTGTGCGCATCCTGCGCAGGCATGTGCAGATACTCGGCCTCTTCGGAAGAGACTTCACCATCTATGACACAGCGGACAGTCAAAGCCTCCTGAAGCGCATCCTGAAGGATATGGACCTGGATGAAAAGCGATATGCCCCAAGGTCCCTTCTCTCCGCCATCAGTGCCGCCAAAAACGAGGCCCTCCTTCCGGAGAAGTATCTTGAACAGGCCGGAGCGGACCTGTGGAAAAAGACGGTGGGCGAGGTTTACATGGAATACCGCAAGCGGATGCTCCAGGCGGACGCCATGGATTTCGACGATCTGCTGCTCTACACCGTGCTTCTCCTGGAAAACAGCAGCGAAGTGCGGGAATACTATCAGCGCCGTTTCCGCTATGTGCTGGTGGACGAGTATCAGGATACGAATATCCTTCAGTACCGGCTGGTACGTCTGCTGGCGGGAGATCGGCAGAATCTCTGCGTGGTGGGGGACGACGACCAGGGGATCTACAAGTTCCGCGGCGCTACCATCCAGAATATCCTGGATTTCGAAAAGGACTATCCCGGCGCCCGGGTCATCAAGCTGGAGCAGAACTACCGCTCCACCGGCACGATCCTGGACGCGGCCAACGCCGTTATCCGGGAAAACCGCGGACGCAAGGGGAAAACCCTGTGGACGGACAACGAGCGGGGACCGCGCATCACCCTGTATACCGCCATGAGCGAGAACGACGAAGCCCAATATATCGCCGGGCAGATCCTGGCGGATATCACCGCCGGCGGGAATTATCGGGACCACGCGGTGCTTTACCGGGTCAACGCCATGTCAAACCGGTTGGAATATGCCCTCAAGCGCAACGGCATCCCTTACCGGATCTTCGGCGGCACACGCTTCTATGACCGGGCGGAAGTGAAGGACATGCTGGCCTATCTCTGTGTCGTTGCCAATTCCGGAGATACCCTTCGGCTGCGGCGCATCATCAACCAGCCGCCCAGAGGCATCGGCGACACCACCGTGGAGCGGGCGGCCGCCATCGCCGCAAGCGAGGGACGCAGCCTCTACGAAGTGCTGGAGAAGGCTGAGACATATCCGGAGCTGAAACGCAGCTCCGGCAGCATCCGGGGTTTTGTCTCCATCATTGAGGAGACCAGGCAGCTTGCGGAGGGGCCGCTGGACGAGCTGTACGATTTCCTCCTGCAGCGCAGCGGCTACGTGTCCATGCTGGAATCCAAAGACCTTCAGGAGAATGTGACCCGATTGGAAAACGTGCTGGAGCTGAAGAGCAACATCGTCAGCTTCATGAAGGAGCGGGGCGGAAACGGCACTCTTCAGGATTTCCTCGATGAAATGGCCCTTTACAGCGACACGGACGAGATGAAGGACGAGGATAACCGGGTCTCCCTCATGACCATGCACAGCGCAAAAGGCCTGGAATTCCCCACGGTCTACATCGCCGGCGCGGAGGACGGCATCTTCCCGGGCCTGAAATCCATTGGAGACGACGCGGAGATGGAGGAAGAGCGGCGGCTGTGCTATGTGGCCATCACTCGTGCCAGAAAAAAGCTCTACATCACCAACGCCAGACAGCGCATGGTCTTCGGCCGCACGCAGAACAATATGCCGTCACGCTTCATCTCCTCCGTGCCGGAGGAGTTGATGGAGCGTCTGCCGAAGGAACGGAACGACCCCGCCGCCTGGAGCGGTATCTCCCGGCCGGACGCGGCAAGACAGCCTGCATCTTACCGCTCCGGCGCGAGCGGTGCCGGTTCCGGCTACGGATACCGGCGGCCCGCGCCTTCTCCCGCTCCCCACAGCGCTCCGAAGCCAAAGGCGCCCCAGCCCCCCCAGCTGCCGAAGCTCAGCGTGGGAGATACGGTATCCCACACCGCTTTCGGCCGGGGCACAGTGCTGGTGGTCCGGCCCGTCGGTCCGGACTGCATCCTGGAGATCGCCTTTGAAAAGGAAGGGACCAAAAAGCTGATGCTCTCATCGGCCGGGAAATTCATGAAGAAGCTCTGATAAGAACAGGGGCATGATCCTCCGCATAGAATGGTTCATCCATCCAGCGGAGGATTTGATTATGCGCTTTCAATATCGTAAAATCGGCAGGCTGTTGATCGTGCTGGGCGTGCTGCTTCTGGCGGCGCTTGTCCTGCCCTCCGATCTCTGGCCTTTCTGCATCGGCGTCCTGCTGATCGCCTGCGGCATCATGATCTGCCGCCGCTGATTCATAATACGCGCGGGCTCCGCATACGCTCTACTGAAAATCAGAGCAAGGAGCGAAGGGACAAGTGGATATCAGATTCAAAGGCGTAAGCCTGCAGCACTATGAACGCACCCTGAATACAGCCGTCTCCCAGGAAGATACCGTTGAAATGATCGTGCCGGACGCCTTGCCGGATGTTTCGGATATCATCATGACCGACGGCTGCAGTCTGATACGGGGCAAGGACATTCATCGCTCCGGCGTATCCGTATCCGGGCTCAGTGAGCTGGTGGTGCTTTACAAGGCGGAGGACGGGAGTATCGGAAGGCTTCCGGTGGACATCCCCTTTGAAACGGAGATCAGCTTCAATGTGTCCGATGACAACGCAAAGGCCGTAGCCTCCGTGCACCTCATCAGCGGGGAAGGACGTATACTCAACTCACGCAAGCTGCTGCTTCGGGCCGAGGTGTGCATCACTGTTTCGGTCTGGACGCCTGAGACTCTGCGATGGGCGGAAGAGGCATCGGCGGAAGGCTGCTGCGTCGAGCTGAAAACAGAGCGCTGCGTTCTTCGTCCCGTCATCGCGGTAGAGGAAAAGACCTTCACCGCTGAGGACACCCTGCCCCTGCCTGCGGGGAAGCCGCAGGCGGATTCCCTCCTGCAAGCCTTTGCCGCCCTGCAGCAGGAGGAGGCGGAGCAGGTAGGAAGAAAACTGGTGGTTCGAGGCACCGCACTGGTAAACGCCCTTTATCGGACGGTCTCCGACGAGGTCGCGTCGGCGGATTTCCGCCTGCCCTGGTCCGCGTTTCTTGAGCTACCGGAGGGAGAACAAACGTTGGATTGGGAGCTGATCACAACGCTCACCGGCTGCAGCGGCGAAATAACGGAGGAGGGCGGCTTCGGCATCACCGTGGGAGGCGTTGCACAGGCGGTGCTCCGCAGCGAAAGGGAAATCAGCTGGATCGCGGACGCTTACGGCACAGACTGTGATTTTGCGCCCGTCTTCACTTCCGCTGAGGTGGAAACGGAAGCCGCCTGTGAAGTGAGATCGGAAACGGTCACCATACGCCTTGACAGCATGAAAAAACCCAGGAGCATCGTATATCTCTCGGCGGATTGCGGCCGGCCCCGGCAGGACAGGGAGAACCTGCGCCTTACGCTCAATGTGAAAGCTCTCTGCGAGATGGAGGACGGAAACCTGGAGCAGCTCAGCGGCAGGGGGGAAGCCGTCTGCGCAGGCGGCGGCAGCGTGCCGGAGGTCAGCTGCGGCGAGGTGTTCGCGGCGGTGTCCGGCGGAGGCGCGGAGGTGCGTCTGCCGGTGGAATTCCGATCGACCAGGAGCCGCTGCAGACAGCTGAGCTTCCTCACCGAAGCGGAGGTATCGGAGCGCACCCAACAGGTTCAGGGACCGAATGTCGTCCTTCTTCGCACCGCTGAAGGAGACAGCGTCTGGAGCCTGGGCAAGAAAAAAGGCATCTCCTGCGCCTCCATCCGCAGCTACAACCAGCTTGACGAAGGAGAGGAGCCGAAGCCGGGAACACTTCTGCTTTTGGCAAGATAAAAAAACCTTGAAAACTGCTTCTCCGTGTTGTATGATAACTTGTAATGTGATACGGGGAGGAAAATCCAATGTCCGGACATTCCAAGTGGCATAACATACAGAAAACGAAAGGCGCGGCGGATGCCAAGCGCGCCCAGGCCTTCACCAAGATCGCCCGCGAAATGATCGTTGCCGTCAAGGAAGGCGGCAGCGGGGATCCCGCCAACAACTCCCGCCTGGCGGCGGTGGTGGCCAAGGCCAAGGCCGCCAATATGCCCAACGACAATATCAAGCGCACCATTGAAAAAGCGCTTGGCGCAGGCAACACGGAGAATTACGAGCGCGTCATCTATGAGGGATACGGTCCCAGCGGCGTAGCCATCATCGTGGAAGCCATGACCGACAACCGCAAGCGCACCGCCTCCGAGGTCCGCCATTTCTTTGACAAATACGGCGGCAACATGGGCGCCGAAGGCTGCGTCAGCTGGTCCTTTGACCGTAAGGGCGTCATCGTGATCGACAATGAGGACGAAGAACTGGACGAAGACACCGTCATGATGGATGTGCTGGACGCGGGCGGCGACGATCTGAAAACGGAAGGGCAGGCGTTTATCGTCTATACCGACCCCGACAGCTTCCCCGCGGTCAGCAGCGCCTTGGAGGAGAAGAAGTATAAGTTCCTCTCCGCTCAGGTGGAGATGGTCCCGCAGAACTATGTTTCGCTTACCGATCCCGAAGATATCAAGAACATGACCAAGATGCTGGAAATGTTCGACGATAACGAGGACGTTGAAAACGTATTCCACAACTGCGACAATCTGGAGGACTGAGTATCTCCTTTTTCGCGTCATCCGGCTGCGCCTTGCTTTGCGAGGCGCAGCTTTTTTGTATAAAACAAACCAAAATGCGGGATCCTTTCCGAAAGGGGGGATCACCTTGAATAGAGCCGCATTCCTTGTTTTTTGCGCTCTGTCTGTTATGTTTCTGACGAGCTGCAGCAAGGCTTTGGTTTTGGAAGCGCAGAAGGCCTGTATTTCAGAGCAAACACCGCGGTTCTCGTCTGTCTGCACGAAGGAAACGCGGGATGCCGCTTCAAAGGCTGACGGAGAAACCCTGTCGCTGATCCTGGACAAAGCGTCGAAGCCGCAGCCCTGTACTGCCGGCAGCTGCCTGCGTATGGCCGCCCTGGCCGGTGAACTGCTGAACTGGCTGGAAATGAACAGCGGGGCTGTTTCGGATGCCCGGCTGATCGCACTTGCCTGGGCAGAAAAGCAGCAAGCGGGTACGCGGGAATGTGCCGGCAGGACGGTTTGTCTTCTTCGGGAAGCGGCCATATGCATGAAAGCGGAGGAAATACGCGCGCTCCTGAGCGATGCGGGCTTTGAGATCTCTGCTTCCGGACCGACGCTGGATGAATTTCTCTCCCTGGCCGAATGCCTGTCAGAGGCACTGAGCATTGATTATTCAGCGAAAACAAAGAAAAATGAATATATTCCGTTCAAAACGTTGCAGACGGCGGAAAACCGTGCTATGATATTCGGTAATATCAGAAATATTCAGAGGATGCTCCAGTGAGTTTGCTTGAACATATCAGCGGCACAGCGGATATCCGTCAATGCAGCTTTTCCCAGCTGGAGGAGCTATGCGGGGAGCTGCGGCAGGAACTGATCAAAACCGTTTCCGTTACCGGCGGCCATCTTGCTTCCAACCTTGGGATCGTGGAGCTGACGGTAGCGCTGCATAATGTTTACGACCCGACGAAGGACCGCATCGTCTTCGACGTGGGTCATCAGAGTTACGTCCACAAAATGCTGACCGGCCGGTTATCCGGTTTTTCAACGCTGCGGCAGGAGGATGGGCTTTCCGGTTTTCCGAAGCCGTCGGAATCCGTCACGGATGCTTTCATTGCCGGGCACGCCTCCAATTCCGTGTCGGTGGCGCTGGGGATGGCGCGGGCCAGGACTCTCACCGGCGGTGACTATGATGTGGCGGCTGTCCTCGGTGACGGCGCTCTCACCGGCGGTCTGGCATATGAAGGGCTCAACAACGCCGGGCAGAGTCGGGAACCGCTGGTCATCATTCTCAACGACAACGGCATCGCCATCAGCCACACTGTCGGGGGCATGGCCAAATACCTGACCCGCCAGCGCGTCAAGCCCGCCTACTATCGCCTGAAGCGCTTTTACCGAAAAGTACTGCTGAAAACAAAAGCCGGAACCAGGGTATTCGAAGTGACCCAGCGCTGGAAGAATAAAATGAAGGGCGCCATCCTTTCATGCACAGCCTTTGAAGAGATGGGCTTCCGCTACATGGGTCCCGTGGATGGGCACAACGTCCGACAGCTCAGCTATATGCTCAATGTCGCCCGCAGCTACCGGGAGCCGGTATTGCTCCATGTGGTCACGCAAAAGGGAAAAGGCTACCCGGACGCGGAGAAGCACCCCGAACGCTATCATTCCGTCGGCCCCTTTGACCCGGAAAAAGGCGCGGAAAGCACAGCGAAAACCAGCTTCTCCTCCGTGTTCGGCGAGGAATTGACCCGTCTGGCGGAAAGGGACGAGCGTATCTGCGCCATCACCGCCGCCATGGAAGAGGGAACGGGGCTGCAGGAATTCCGAAAGAAACTGCCCCAACGTTTCTTTGACGAGGGGATCGCGGAAGGGCATGCGGCGGCCATGGCCGCCGGAATGGCAAAGCAGGGCTTGAAGCCGGTATTTGCCGTTTACTCTACCTTCCTTCAGAGGTCTTACGATATGCTGCAGCATGATGTGGCCCTGCTCCGGCTGCCGGTGCTTTTTGCGGTGGACCGCTGCGGGCTGGTAGGGCCCGACGGAGAGACCCACAACGGCGTGTTCGACGTGGGCTTCCTGCGCCAGGTGCCTGATATGCAGATCTGGTGCCCCGCTTCCTATCAGGAGCTGCGGGACATGCTGGCCGAAGCCCTGAAATACGACGGTCCCTCCGCCATCCGTTATCCCAAGGGTACGGAGGGAGCCTACACCGACGGGGGCGCCGAATCCGTCCGTGTTCTGAGGAATGGCCGGGATCTCACCATTATCAGCTACGGAACGCTCATCAACGAAGCGCTTCAGGCTTCGGAGATCCTTGCAAAAGAAGGCATCGGCGCGAAGGTGGTGAAGCTGGGGCGGATCACACCGCTGGACCTGCAGACGCTGGACTCTATGGCCTGTGATACCGGCGGTATCCTGGTAGCAGAGGAATGCGCGGAAGCCGGCTGTGTGGGGGAATCGCTTGCCCTCCATATCAATAACCGTCCCTTGCGGCTGCTGAACCTGGGCAGCGGCATCGTCCGTCAGGGCACTGTGGCCCAGCAGCGCCGAAGAATGGGCATCGATGCCCAGAGCATCGCCTGCGCCGCCCGGCAGATGATACGCTGATGCGGCTGGATCTGCTGTTGGTGCGCCGGGGGCTTTGCTCCGGGCGGGAACGGGCCAAGGAGGAGATACGCGCGGGCCGCGTTTTGGTGGACGGAACGCCGGAGACACGGCCCAGCCGGGACGTGGCGGAGGACGTGCCGATCCGGCTTTCGGGAGATGCTCTGCGCTATGTGAGCCGGGGCGGCCTGAAGCTGGAAAAGGCGCTGCAAGCGTTCGGCGTTTCTCCGGAGGGAAAGATCTGCCTGGATTGCGGCGCTTCCACCGGCGGCTTTACCGACTGCCTCCTGCAGAACGGCGCTTCCCGGGTCTATGCCCTGGATGTGGGGTCCGGTCAGCTTGCCGAAAAGCTGCGCTCCGATCCCAGAGTCTTCAGTATGGAGAACTTCAATGTGCGGGAGCTGAAGCCGGAAGATTTGCCGGAGGCGCCGGAACTGGCGGTGATCGACGTATCCTTCATCTCCCTTCGTCTGATCCTTCCCGCCGTGGCCCGGGTGCTGACGCCGGGGGGAGAGGTCATCTGCCTGATCAAGCCGCAGTTTGAGGCGGGAAAGGCCCATGTGGGGAAGAAGGGCGTTGTCAGGGATGAAACCGTTCACCGTCAGGTACTGGAAGGACTGTTCCTGTTTTTCCCCACCTTGGAGCTGTACCCCGCAGGCCTGAGCTGGTCTCCCATCCGGGGACCGGAAGGGAATATCGAATACTTATGCCATCTTCGGAGACAGCCGGTCAGCGTTCAGCCGGATCCCCGAAGAGTCGCAGAGGAGGCGCACAACGCTCTGAAATGAAGCGGATATTGGTTTGCACGAATTACGCCAAGGATCAGGACCTGAGCTTTACGACGCAGGTGCTGTCCTTTCTGCGCGCCCGGGGCGCGGAAGCCAGGGCGTTTTTCCCCATGATACCGGCGGAGACCCTGCCGGCAGATCTGCCGGAGGACATACTCTGTCCCAATCCAAGTACGTATATCCGGGGCGCCGACCTGCTGCTCTGCCTTGGCGGCGACGGCACCATGCTGCACAATTCCAAGCTGGCCGCGCAGAACGACGTGCCCATGCTGGGCATCAACCTGGGCCATATGGGCTTCATCACGGAGCTGGAAAAGGAGGATGTGCCGCGGCTGTCCGAGGTGCTGGAGGGACGCTACACCGTAGAGAAGAGAATGATGCTGGATTATGAGGTACACCGGGAAGGCCAGTGCATCTGCAGCGGCTTCGGACTCAATGAGGCGGTCGTAGCCCGGCAAAGCCCGGCCCATTCCATCCACCTCACCGCCTACGGCGACAACCGGAAGATCTCCGACTATTCCGGCGACGGCATCATCATCGCCACCCCCACCGGCTCCACGGCGTATTCCATGGCTGCCGGCGGTCCCATCGTCGAGCCGACGGCGGAAAACCTGGTGCTGACGCCCATGTGTGCCCATTCTCTGACGGCGAAGCCTTATGTGCTGGCCGGAGACCGTCACACCAGCGTCAAGCTGGTACGGGGGGATAACGATGAGGCTGTGCTCCTGGTGGACGGTGAGGACTGCGCCACGCTGAAAACGGGAGACCTGGTATATGTGCGCAAATCCTCTTATGTGACGCAGCTCATCAAGCTGCGCAGCTTGAGTTTTTATGAGATCGTTCGGCACAAGCTGAACTGATGGGAGACGGACATATGAAAAACGAAAGACAGCTGCAAATCCTGAAGATCATCGGGGAGAGATCCATCGAGACGCAAAACCAGCTGATCGCCGCGCTGAGGGAAGCGGGCGTCAAAAGCACCCAGGCTACCGTATCCCGGGATATGCGGGAGCTGAGGTTGGTAAAAAAGCTCAACGACGACGGAAGCTACCGCTATGTCTGCCCGGAGGAGCCCGCAGAAACGCCGGATCACTCTGCGCGTCTGCGCACCATCTTCCGTGAATCCGTAGCCTCCTGCGCCACCGCGCAGAACCTTGTGGTGGTCAAAACCCTCGCCGGACTGGCCAACGCCGCCTGTGCCGCCATCGATTCCATGGATGTTCCCGGTATGGTGGGGAGCCTGGCCGGAGACGATACCATTTTCCTGGCTATGACGGACAACGGCGCCGCTGAGCGCTTCTGTGAAGAAATCCGCGAATTGATCCGCTAAAAGAGGTGTTTTCCCTTGCTGGAATTACTCCACATTGAAAACGCCGCGGTGATCGAGCGGGCTGACATCGCCTTCGGTCCGGGACTCAATGTGCTCACCGGTGAAACGGGTGCGGGCAAATCCATCATTATCGACGCGATCGGCGCAATCCTCGGGGAACGGGTATCCCGCGAGCTGGTGCGTTCCGGCGCGGAAGCAGCTCGGATCACGGCAGAGCTGACACCCACCGAAACGGTGACAGACTGGCTTCACGCCAATGAGATCGAGTTCAGCCCGGGAGAGAACATCCTTGTATCCCGGCGGATCACCTGCGAGGGGAAGAGCTCCTGCCGCATGAACGGCGTCCCTGTTTCCTCCGCGCAGCTGCGCCAGTTCGGAGACCTGCTGGTGGACGTACACGGACAGAATGACGGCCGGCGGCTTCTGTCTGAGGGCAGCCACCGCGCCTGGCTGGATGCCTTCGGCGGTTTGGAGGAGCTATGCGCCGCATTCAAACGCTGTTATGAAGAGTATACCAGGGAACGGAGACAGCTTGAGGAGCTTCGCAAGAGTGAGGACGAGAAAGAATTTCTGGAAGCGAAGCTGAAAAAGGAGATTCGGGAGCTCACCGCCGCCGCGCCGAAGGATGGAGAGGAAGAAGCCCTGGAGCAGCGGGTTCGAAAGCTCCGCTTCGCGGAAAAGCTGACGGATCAGCTGACAGCCGCTTATGAAAGCCTTCATGGCGGCGAGCGCTCCGAAGGCGCGGTCGATCAGCTGGCGGCCGTCAACAGCGCTCTGAATTCCATCGTGCGGGTGGATGAAAGCTACGCGGCATTGGCCGCGGAGGCTGAAGACCTTCGGTATCGGGCGGAGGACCTGGCCGAAAGACTGGGGGATGCCAGACGGGAGTTGGACTATTCTCCCGGCGAGCTGGATCGGCTGGAGGACCGGCTGAGCCTGCTGCAGCGTCTGTCCCGGCGTTACGGCAGCGCGGCAGCCGCCAGAGAACGGCTCGAAAAAGCGAAAAACGAGCTGGAAGACGTCCGGTATCTCGATGAGCATGTTGAAAAGCTGGAAGCCTCCATCAAGAAGAAATTGGGAAAGGTCCTCGCAGCGGGCGAAGCCCTGTCCGCCGCACGGCAGGAAGCTTCGAAGCGGCTGGAGGCGGCGGTGGAAAGGGAGCTGAAGGACCTGAGCATGCCGGGCGCCCGCTTCCGTGTGTCCTTTGTACCGAAAAGCGGGGAAGGCTTTGATTCCTCCGGGCTGGAGGATGTCCGCTTCCTCCTTTCGGCAAACGCCGGCCAGGCGCCGGCCAGGCTGAGTCATATTGCCTCCGGCGGCGAGCTGAGCCGCATCATGCTGGCGATGAAGAATGTACTGCGCAGCGCTTCGGACCCCGAGGTGCTGATTTTCGACGAGATCGATACCGGCGTCAGCGGTATCGCAGCTCAGCGAGTAGGGGAAAAGCTGGCGAGCCTGGCAAGGGACCGGCAGGTACTGTGCGTGACCCATTTGCCCCAGCTGGCAGCCATGGCCGACGTACAGTTTTCCATTGTGAAGCGGCAGACTGCGGAAAACACCTTCACCGACGTCACGCGGCTGGACGGGGAAGGAAGGAAACGGGAGCTTGCCCGCTTGATGGGCGGCGAGACGGTGACGGAAACCACTCTCAGCAGCGCCTCCGAGCTCATCGGCGCGGCAGACCGCTTCAAGGCGGGTCTGAGGAAGAAGCAGTAAAATCACGATCATGGAACCTCCGGCATCGAGCCGGAGGTTCAGACTGTCGACAAAGTCAAATAAACACGGTATCGACACGCATGGGGGATTTGTGAAGGGGGACGGGAATCCCCCTTCACGTCGGAATCCAGGCAAAATCAGAATACACTTTCTGATTTTGCGCTCAAGGTTTCGACACCTTGTCGACACCTTGGAACCTCCGGCATCGAGCCGGAGGTTTATTTTTGAATTTACGATTTGTTTACCAATGGTCCGCGGAGGATGGTATACTGAAATAACAGAGATCAGGAGGAGGGAGCAGAATGCAGAAGAAGATCCTCGTGGTGGAAGACGACAGCAATATCGCCGATCTGATCCGGATTTATCTGGAAAAGGACGGATTTGAGGTGAAGCTCGCCGGAGACGGGGGCAGCGGGATCCAAAAGTTCCGGGAGTATTCCCCGGATCTGGTCCTGCTGGATGTGATGCTGCCGGTGATGGATGGCTGGCAGGTTTGCAGCATGATCCGAAAAACGGACAAGACTCCCATCATCATGCTGACAGCGAAGGAAGAGACGGACGATAAGGTGCACGGCCTGGAGCTCGGCGCCGACGATTACATCACAAAGCCCTTTGAACTGAAGGAACTGCTGGCCAGGATCCACGCGGTCATGCGCAGGACCGGCGGGGAGGACGAGCATAAGGGCCAGATCCTGACCTTTGATAAGCTGGAGATCAACATGGAGTCCTACGAGTTGATCGTTGACGGGAAAAAGATCGATACGCCGCCGAAGGAAATGGCCCTTCTGTTCCATCTCGCGTCCTCTCCCAACCGGGTCTACACCCGGAATCAGCTTCTGGATGAGGTGTGGGGGTTTGATTATCTGGGCGACTCCAGAACGGTGGATGTGCACATCAAGCGACTGCGGGAAAAACTGGAGGGCGTCAGTCCCCGCTGGGCCCTGACGACGGTTTGGCGCGTGGGCTATAAGTTTGAGACCTTCCCTGAAAAATGAGCAGGAATATCCAGACCCGCAATATTCTTCTGAGCGCGGGCATGGTTGTGTTCAGCTTTCTGATCCTCAGCCTCTCTTTTTCCGCCGTATGCTACACCTATGTGATTCGTGAAAAGCGGCTGGTGCTGGAGTCAACCGCCAACGTGGTGGCAGATGTCGCCGCTGTAAATGAACCCTTGGATACGGAAAACTGGGACCTTAGCCTGCAGACGGCGTCCATTTCCCGGGCGACCGGGCTCCATATTTTCATTTGCGACGCTTCCGGGAAAGTGCTCATCTGCTCCGATGCGCTTGTGAATTGCGAGCATATCGGAAAGACGATCCCCTCCGAGTATCTCAGCGGCATTCGGGACAGGGCAGGCTTCCGCAAGCTGACGGACCTGTCCGGGTTTTACCGGGAAAAACGGTATATAGCGGCGGTGCCGATCCGGAGCCTCAGCGGGGGACAGTCGGGCTATGTCTTTGCGGCCGCCGAGATCAGCGCCGTATGGCAGCTTTGGCGCCGGTTCACACTGATGCTGCTGCTGACCGGCTGCTTCACGCTGCTGATCGCCATTCCCATATCCGTCGTCACCAGCCGCCGGGAGGCCGCGCCCCTCAAGGAGATGGCTTCGGCGGCCAGGCAATTTGCCAAGGGGGATATGAGCGCACGTGTCACTCTGCGGGGCAGGTCCGATGAGGTGGCGGAGCTCTGCGAGGCGTTCAACCAGATGGCGGACGCGTTGGAGAGCTCAGAAGAGCGGCGCAAGGAATTCATATCCAGCGTCTCCCACGAGCTGAAAACGCCAATGACCACCATCTCCGGTTTCACCGACGGGCTGCTGGATGGGACCATTCCCATGGAAAACGCGCCGAAGTATCTGGCCATCATCTCCAGCGAGACCAAGCGGCTCAACCGCCTGGTGCGCCAGATGCTGGATATCAGCCGCATGAAGGATAAGCAGGACAGTCTTGCTTCCACCTTTGACGCCACCGAAGCCCTGAGAGTCAGCATCACGAATCTCTACAGCCGCATGGAAGATAAATCCCTGGAGCTGCACCCGGAGATACCGGAGGATCCGGTCATTTGCCGCGGGAGCGGAGACGATGTCGCCCGGGTGATCTACAACATCCTGGACAACGCGGTGAAATTCGCCCGTGCCGGCACACGACTGGATATCAGCCTTTATAAACAGAGCGGCAAGGCCTTCATCTCCGTAACGGACAGGGGAGAGACGATCCCCGAGGAGGAGCTCCCGATGATCTTTGAACGCTTTCACAAATCAGACCGTTCCAGGAGCCTGGACCGGGACGGCGTCGGACTCGGCCTGTATATCGTTAAGACGATCCTGGACCAGATGGGGGAGGATATCTGGGTCCGCTCCAAGGATGGAGAGACGGAATTCCGCTTCTCCCTGACCGTTGTATAGCAGGATTTACACTTCTTTTACACGGCGTTCACACTTTGGTGCAGCAGCCGGCTTATAATGGAACCATCGTTGGAGGCTGACATGGCAGAGGATAAGGAGCTACAGCAGGATACAACCGCATATACCGCTCCGGCAGAGACAGGAGACTACCAGTTCTGCTCCCGTCTGAACGGAGTGTTGAAAGCGCCGGAGCCGCAGCGGGTGAAGAAGCACAACGCCGTAGTCCTGGTGATCATCGGTGCGCTGGTCCTTTTGGCTGCCGGCACGGTTTTCTTCGTGCAGGTCCTGGGCATATCCCTTTCCATCCGGCAGGGCGAAAGCGGACTCTCTGTCGCGCTCATACGAAAAGAAGGCGCGAATAAGCTCGTCCGCCTGGAGCCGGATCCGGCGGAGCCTGTTTCCGGTTCTCCGGAGGCTCCGAGCGAGCAGGACCGTTATGAGTGGGCGGGTGAGACGCTGAACATCTCCACCGCCGACCGGGGAGATGAGCTCAGTTACCGCCAGCTCTACGCGGAATGCGCGCCCTGTATCGGCATCCTCAAGGCAACCGATGCAGTCGGCCGGAGCCGCAGCGGCGCGGTGATCGTCATGACCGAGGACGGCGCCATGATCGCCAGCACCCATATCATCGCAGGCGCGTCCAGCATCCTTGTGACGTTGGGAGACCGGGAATACGATGCTTATATCATCGGCCTGGACTATGCGACGGACCTGGCGGTGCTGAAGGTCGACGCCGAGAATCTTCCCATCGCAACCTTCAGCGGCGAAGCCGTTTATTCCGGTGATACAGTGGCGGTGGTCGGAAATCCTGTTGGCGGCGTAGTCAATATCACCGGCGGGATGATTTCCGCGGTAAACCCGAAATTTGATTACCGAGGCTTTCCCCTGGAGGTCCTGCAGTTCGGCATGGAGCTGGGAGATATCGCCTCCGGCAGCGCGCTGGTGAATGCGTCCGGGCAGGTCATCGGCATCGTAAACAAGGATATGTCGGCCCAGCTGTCTGAAAACGGCGGCATCGGCTTTGCTCTGTCGATGCATGAGGCAAAGGGCATCATCGACGAGCTGCTCAAGAACGGTTTTGTGGCGGGCCGGCCGTCCTCCGGGCTGACGGTTTCCGAGCTTCCCGCCGCCTATGCGGCTTATTATGAATATCCTACCTGTTTGTATATCTCCGCTGTTCAGGATAACAGCACCGCCGCGGAGGCGGGGCTCCAGCGGGGTGATCTGATCCTCACGGCCAACGGCGCGGATGTCGGCAGCGTCACTGAGCTGTATTCCATCATCAACGGCCTGAAGGCCGGGGATTGGCTGACGCTGGGCATCAGCCGGGACGGCAAGGTCAGCGAAGTATCCTTCCGGCTGATGGAAGCGGTCAGCCCTGTCAAACACTAGCTTGTCCTCACTTATTTTCATACTTCCCCCTTTTATGACGGAGGCACGGCGCTATGCCGTGTCTCCGTCATTTTCGCCCAAATGCTGCAGAATACTCCGGTTGCCAGGCGGGGGCCTATGTGTTATACTCTGATTCAAAGACAGGTAGACATAATGACTCACACGGGAGCAAACATATGCGACTGAAAAAGCTTACCTCGATCCTGCTTATCCTTGCGCTGCTCATCCTGTGCTGTCCCGGGATGGCCGCGGAAGAGGCGGAGGAGAATTGCCTTTTATGGGACCGTGAAACGGAGATCACCCAGGATATCCGGATGGTGGAGACCGTGCTTTACAACGGCTCCCGGCAGTCGGAGCATTACATATGCTATACTCCGGGCGGGGAAGCCAGACCTGTTTTGGCATGGGGAGACAATATCCGTCAGAAGCAGACCTTTACGGCCGCTTCTGAGCGCTTCGAAGGCCGCGTACTGGCCGGGATCAACGGCGATTATTATGTAATGTCCACCGGCATGCCCCTGGGAATCGTCCTGCATGACGGCGAATTGATCTCTTCCGACGCGGGAAACGCCGCCATCGGTTTTATGGAGGACGGAAGCGCGATCCTTGGCCTGCCCGGACTCACCATGCTCCTGACATCGGATACCGTCCAATGCCCCATCAGCGGCATCAACAAGGATTATAAAAACGGGGCATTCTGCCTCTATACCTCCGATTGGGGCGAGACTGTCCCGTTGAGCAAAGACTACCGCTGCGCCGAACTGTTTCCGGAAGAGGGACAGAAGCTGACGGTCGGCGGGGAAGTGCGACTTACCGTCGGAGCAGTGCGCACGCCGGAAGAAGCCGCGGCCTTGAAGGATGATACGCTGCTGCTCTGTTATTCCGGTTCCGGGGAAGCCTGGGAAAACGCCGGAATGGATGAACTGGTTCCCGGTGCGGAGCTGACTCTGTCTGTGCGGGCATCGGACGAACGCTTTGTCAGCTGCAGGGAAGCCTTGGGCTGCCTTTTTCCGCTGCTTGAAAACGGGGAGCTCCTCCCGGGACTGGATAATATCGATAAAAACAAGGCGCCGCGGACAGCCATCGGCATCCGTGAAGACGGAACGGTCGTCCTTTACACGGCGGATGGACGCCAATCCGGCTATGCCATCGGTCTTACCCTGCGGGAGGCAGCGGAGCGTTTGCTGGAGCTTGGCTGCGTGACCGCCGGTGTGATGGACGGAGGCGCTTCCACCGTTCTGGCCTGCCAGCTTCCAGGCGAGGAGGTTTGCGGCGTTCGAAACGCTCCGTCCCTGGGGAAGCTCAGGGAGACGCCGCAGTTTCTTCTGCTGGTTGCCGAGGAGAAGGAGAGCGGGGAGCTGGCGACCATCGGGCTCAGCTGCGGTGAAACGGTGATGCTCGGCGGGAGCCGGGCGACGGTTCTCGGCGGCGGCTGCGACAAAAGAGGCGCTCCGGTACCTCTGACAGGACTCCGCTGGTACTGCGACAACGGCAGCATTGACGACAGCGGGGTTTTCACAGCGCCGGACGCCGAGGGGACGGTCACCGTAACAGCCCGGTGCGGCAGCGTAAGCGGTTCCCTTCGGATGCGGGTGATCTCTCAGCCCGATGAAATAACGGTACGCTTGGAGGAGAACGGAAAGACAGCGGATTTGCTTCGCGTCCTTCCCGGTTCGGAAACGAAACTGACCGCTGAAGCGGTCTGGAACGCTATGGCTGTGTGCGCCTCAGATGAGCTGTTCACATGGGAGCTGGACGGAGATATCGGCGCCATCGACGAGAACGGGCTGTTTTCTGCCGCCGATAAGGCGGCTGCCGGATACCTGACCGTCCGCTGCGGAGAAGCCTCCTGCCGTCTGCAGGTCATGGTGACAGACACGGTGATCTGCGCGGAGGATTATGAACATGCGGAGAGCGGCGATGCTCCCGGACTGAAGTGGTCGCCGGAATCGAACCGGGACCGTGTAAGATTCGGGAAGGGCAGCCTTCGCCTGGATTACGATCTGTTCGAGGGCAGCGTTGCCCTGCCGATGGAAAAGTATCCTACGGAGCTGGGCAGCAGCGCCAGCTTTTGGCTCCTCAGCGACGGGAGCGGCAACAACGTGTATTCCGTACACGAAGAGATCACGATCCTTCTGGGCTCTCTGGAGCATCCCGGCTGGATGCAGTTTTCAGTGGATACGGGGATCTTCGGCAGGATACAGGCCCTGCGAATCGGAGGCAAAGGCAGCGGCACTCTTTGGCTCGACCAGCTTCTGATCACAAGTCTGCCGGAACAGGATCTGGAAGCGCCGGTCATATCCATTGAGGCGCAAGACGGCAGTCTGTCCGCGCAGATCTGGGATCAGGCGGAGGGCGTGCTGCAGCCTGAGCTGCTGAAGCTGACGGTAGACGGAAAGGAGAGCCCCTTTGACTATGACGAATCCGCCGGCCTGGTCAGCGCGCAGCTTCCGCAGCCCGGACACAGCATCCATGTCACGCTGACCGCCTGTGATCGAAGCGGTAATTACAATTCAGCCTCCGTCCTTATCGGCGAGGGGACCGGAACGGCGTTTCCCGATATGGAAGGGCATTGGGCATGCCGCTATGTGGACCACCTGCACAGCCTGGGCGTACTGTCCGGCAGGCTGGCGGAGGATGGGACTGTGTATTATGACCCGGACAGCAGGATCACCAGAGCAGAGTTTGCCGTCATGCTCTGCCGCTGGCTCAAGCTCGACACGGCCGCGTATGGGAATGAGCTCCGTTTCGCTGACGAGGACGACATTCCTTCCTGGGCCTGCGACAGCGTCAGGGCAGCCGCGGCCCTGGGGCTGATCTACGGCGCTTTGGAGAAGGACGGACTCTACTTCATACCCCAGCAGCCGCTTACCAGAGCTCAGGCGGCGGTCATCCTCGGGCGCACAATGCCCGGCGGACGCATGATGGCCGATCTTTCCTGGCCGGACGCCGGAGATATCCCTCTTTGGGCGCGGGGCTACGTTTCCGAACTGGCTTTCATGGGTGTGATGACAGGCAACGGGGTGACATTTGAACCCAATGCGCCTCTTACAAGAGCACAGGCCGCCAAGCTGCTCTCCGAGCTGAGCTGATTTCAATGCCGGAACCGATCAAAGGTTCCGGCATTTGTTCTCCCGGAATCGTTGCGAAAGGACCGGATTTATGGTAAAATAAACTATCATACTCCGAAGGATGTGAGCTTCTTGCGGATTCTGGGGCTGGACCCCGGCATTGCCATCGTGGGCTTCGGTGTGATCGAGGCACAGAGAGGCCAATTCCATTCCCTCACCTACGGCGCGATCCGGACGGAAGCGGGCCTTCCCCTGTCAGAACGGCTGGAGATCATCTACAACGATCTGAACAGTCTGCTGGATTCCCTTCAGCCGGAAGCGGTGGCCATCGAGGAGCTTTTTTTCAACACGAACATCACCACCGGCATCAGCGTCGCCCACGGAAGAGGCATTTTGCTTCTGGCCTGCCGACAAAAGAGCATTCCGATCTTTGAATACACGCCGCTGCAGGTCAAGCAGAGCGTCGTGGGCTACGGCAGGGCAGAAAAGCGGCAGGTCATGGAAATGGTGCGGCGCATGCTGCACCTGTCGGAGGTTCCGAAACCGGATGACGCGGCGGACGCGCTGGCCATCGCCTTATGTCATGGCCGCGCCGCCACATCATTACTATTTCAAACAGGGGAGAAGGGGCAATGTTCTACTATCTGAACGGCACCGTGGCAGCTCTGGAAAACTGCCTCGCGGTCATCGACTGCGGAGGCGTCGGCTTCAGCTGCAACACCTCCATGCGCAGTCTGTCTGCGCTTGAGATCGGGCAGAAGGCCAAGCTGTACACTTCCTGCGTCATCCGGGAGGACGCCTTTGATATTTATGGCTTCACGACCCAAGCGGAACTGAACAGCTTCAAAATGCTGACAGGGATTTCCGGCGTAGGGCCGAAGGCCGCCATTTCCATCCTGTCCTCCAGCAGCCCGGAGGACCTGGCGCTCGCCGTGGCCAACGGCAACGAAAAAGCCCTCACCATCGCCCCGGGAATAGGCAAGAAGCTTGCGCAGCGGATCCTGCTGGAGCTGAAGGACAAGGTATCCGCCGACATGCGGAGTCTGTCGCAGGCATCCGGCTCCGCGCCTGTGGGGCAAAATGTCTCCGGAGACCAAAAAACCGGGGATGTGGCAGCGGCCCTCTCCGTGCTGGGCTATAGTCCTTCGGAGATCAGCGCGGCGTTGAGCAAGCTGGACATCACAAATCTGAGCGTGGAAGAGGCCATCCGGCAGGTCCTCAAATCCTCGCTTCGCTGAGGTGAGAAGCGTACATGAGTATCGAGATCTCCGGCGAAAGCCTGTCTAAGGGCCTGACCAGCACCCGTCTCACGGCGGAGGACGAAGGTGAATTCTCCCTTCGGCCCCAAACGCTGAACGAGTATATCGGTCAGGCGAAGGCAAAGGACAATCTGCGCGTGTTCATCGAGGCCGCAAGACGGCGCGGCGAAGCCCTGGACCATGTGCTTCTCCACGGACCTCCGGGTCTTGGAAAGACCACTCTGGCCCAAATCATCGCCAACGAGATGGGTGTCAACATCCGCAAGACTTCCGGTCCCGCCATTGAAAAGCCAAGAGACCTGGCGGCCCTGCTGACCAATTTGAATGACAACGACATCCTGTTTGTGGACGAAATCCACCGCTTGAATCGCAGCGTAGAGGAGATCCTTTATCCCGCCATGGAGGATGGGGAAATCGATATCATCATCGGCCAGGGTCCCTCTGCTGACTCCATTCGACTGCCGTTGAAGAAATTCACCCTGATCGGCGCTACGACCCGTTCCGGTCAGATCTCCGCCCCCTTGCGGGACCGCTTCGGCGTCATCCTCAAGCTCGAACTCTATACGCCGGAGGAGCTGGAGCTTATCATCAGCCGCAGCGCCGAGCTGCTGAAGATCGGCGTGGAGCCCTCCGGCGCCGCGGAGATCGCCAAACGCTGCCGCGGCACACCCAGGATCGCCAACCGACTTTTGAAGCGTGTGCGGGATTTCGCCGAGGTCAAGGGTGACGGTGTCATCACTAAATCCGTGGCGGATGACGCCCTGACGCGGCTGGATATCGACCAACTCGGGCTGGACAACATCGACCGGCGGCTGCTGAGAAGCATCATCCTGCAATACGGCGGGGGACCGGTGGGCTTGGATACCCTGGCGGCTACCGTGAACGAGGAGACGGTGACCATTGAGGATGTTTATGAACCCTACCTGCTCCAGCAGGGCTTCATAACCCGTACTCCAAGGGGCAGATGCGCCACGCGGCAGGCGTATGAGCATCTGCATCTGCCTATGCCTATGGAAAACAGCGGAAATCCCGGTCAAATGAAGATGGAATTTTAGCAAAACAGACGAAGTTTCGCAGGAAAATTTGCATGAATTCCTTGACATTCAAAAATAAGACGTCTATAATGCAATCGTGTCAATGGGAAATAGCAATACTTTTATAGAATACGAATCCATGTCGGATGAAGAACTGCTGCGCATTTGCCGGCAGGGTGACCCGGATGCGGAAGAAACGCTGATCCGGCGTTATGGCCGCATTATCCGCAGGATTGCCAGGCCTCTGTTTCTTACCGGGGGCGTCAGTGAGGACCTGATCCAGGAAGGGATGCTGGGCCTCTTGAACGCCATCCGCAATTATGAGCCCCAAGCAGAAACCTCTTTTAAAACCTTTGCCGTGCTCTGCATCCGCCGCCGTCTGTATTCTGCGCTGCGGAAAGCAGCGGGCACAAAAAACGTATCTCTCGACGACTGTCTGTCCTTGGAATCCTCTCTTTTTGACGAAACCCAGTCTCGGAATGACAATCTGCGCGGACCTGAAGAACTTTTGATCGACAGGGAAGAGGCTCAAAAGAGATACCAAAACCTGCTTCTGCTTTTGTCGGCGTATGAACAAGCGGTTCTGCGCTGCTTCCTAAGAGGAATGTCATACAGAGAAATCGCAGAGATCACCAAACGCTCGGAAAAGGCGGTGGACAATGCTATCCAGCGCATCCGCCGCAAATTTGAAAAACAATCCAAAGGCGATATCAGCGTTAGCTGACGCAAATACAGGCCACTGGCCAAGAATAGTCAAAAGTGAGGATTAGCAATGTATCAGGACA